>OHAU01000090.1_pt1 | contig 115564 bp, 109 predicted proteins | sample 1577181 | NCBI WGS metagenome assembly OHAU01 (sample SAMEA3541472, study PRJEB24748) | human gut metagenome | biome: human gut; feature: human-associated habitat; material: faeces | place: China | collected 2012
CTTTAAGGGCTTCATTCTATATTGCGATTGAAGACGATTGTGTTCGGAAGAATCCCTTTGACTTCCAGCTAAATACCGTCATTGATGATGATACTGTTCCTAAAGTCGCATTGACAACGGAGCAGGAAGAAAAGCTGTTATCCTTTGCGAAAGCTGATAAGACCTACAGCAAGAATTATGATGAAATCCTGATACTCTTAAAAACGGGTCTTCGTATTTCAGAGTTTGGCGGTCTGACACTTCCAGATTTGGATTTTGAAAATCGTCTTGTCAAGGTAGACCATCAGTTACTACGAGATACTGAAAATGGATACTACATTGAAACTCCCAAGACTAAAAGTGGCGAACGACAAGTTCCTATGGTTGAAGAAGCCTATCAAGCGTTTCAGCGAGTGCTGGCGAATCGGAAGAACCGTAAATGTGTTGTGATTGATGGTTATAGTAATTTCCTTTTTCTCAATGGGAAAGACTATCCTAAAGTGGCAAGTGATTACAATGGTATGTTGAAAAACCTTGTCAAGAAATACAATAAATATCATGAGGATAAGCTACCCCATATCACTCCACACATTTTGCGTCATACGTTCTGCACTAACTATGCAAATGCAGGAATGAACCCAAAAGCATTGCAGTACATTATGGGGCATGCGAATATAAACATGACGCTGAACTATTACGCACATGCTACATTCGATTCTGCTATGGCAGAGATGAACCGCTTGGAAAAAAAGAAACAGCAGGAACGTCTTGTTGCTTAGTAGTACAGATGAATTTACTACTAATTTACCACTTCTGACAGTCAATTCATGAGGAAATATATAAGGAAACGTGAAGTATCTTCCAACAGTAAAAATGCTCGAAGCCCTTTAGAATAAGGATTTGCGAGCATTTAATGAGATTTAAAAGGATAATTAGAAATCTATGTTTTGTTTATATACAAATATTTTTTATTTTCTCTTCAAAAGTCTTACAAACTCGTATTTTCTTAAATAAAGGTGGATTTTTCCAAACAACTATTGTATAATTATGTATTGTTATTGAGTGGATTGGAGGTATTGATGCAAGAAAAGAAAAAAGTCATTCTTGGAATGAGTGGCGGTGTGGATTCATCTGTTTCTGCAATTCTCTTAAAGGAAGCTGGCTACGATGTTACAGCAGTCTTTATGAGGAACTGGGCAGAAGATGATGGCATGTGCACTGCTAGAGAAGATTATATAGATGTTGTCTCTGTATGCTCTCAACTTGGCATTAAATATTTTACTGTCAACTTTGAAAAAGAATATAGAGATAGGGTTTTTTCTTATTTTCTAAGCGAATATAAAAAAGGCAGAACTCCAAATCCAGATGTTATGTGCAATACTGAAATAAAATTCAAGGCCTTCCTTGACTACGCAATGGATTTTGATGCTGATTATATTGCTATGGGTCACTACGCCAGGACTAAAAAAGTCCACGGCAAGACTTACCTCTTAAAGGGTTTAGATAATAATAAGGACCAGTCCTACTTTTTATCAAGGGTTAAGTCGGAAGCACTTGAAAAAACTCTCTTCCCTGTTGGTGATTTAACTAAGGATGAAGTAAGGCGCATCGCAGAAAAATATGAACTCTCAACTGCTTCTAAGAAGGATTCTACTGGAATCTGTTTCATTGGCGAAAGAGATTTCAATGAGTTTTTAGATCAATTCCTATTTACTAAGCCTGGTAAAATTGTGGACGAAAAGGGCAAGGTATTGGGAGAACACTCTGGCCTTATGCACTACACTATTGGTCAAAGGCGTGGAATTGGCATTGGTGGCGTTGGAAGTGGAGAACCCTTCTTCGTTGCTGATAAGGATTTAAAAAACAATCTTTTAATTGTGGCTCAGGGGATTAACAACCCAGTTCTTTATAAGGATGAATTTGAAGTTGAAGATATTTTCTGGATTACAGAAAATCCTTCTCTTCCAGTGGATTTATCTGTTAAAATAAGATACAGGGCCAGTGATCAGGCTGCCACATTGGAAAAACAAAATGATAAATATGTTGTTAAACTGAAAAAACCACTTAAGGGTGTCACACCTGGTCAAGTGTGCGTTTTTTATCAAGGCGATGTTTGTCTTGGTTCAGGTATTATAAAATAATTTTTGGAGGTATATATGAAATTAGTTTTAAACAAAAGAGATGCTAAGGGTAAAAACAAGGTTGATAAACTAAGAGCTAATGGTGAAATCCCAGGAGTTCTTTACTCAAAGGGTAAGGAAGCAAGAATGGTAAGCGGTCTTGAAAAAGATCTTTTAAAGGCTTATAGCCAAGAAGGTTATTCAAACATTTTCGATATCGACATCGATGGAGAAACTACTTCTGTTCTTTTCAAAGAAGTTCAAATGCACCACATTAAAAATGCTATGGTTCACTTTGACCTATATGAAATCGACATGAACACAGAAATTTCTGTTGAAGTACCTATCGTTCTTGAAGGTAGAGACGAAGTTAAGGTTCAACCATCTTCATTAATCCAAGTACTAAACGAAGTTACTGTAACTTGTCTTCCAAAATATCTTCCATCAGAAGCTATTGTAAATGTTGTTGAAATGCAAATTGGTGAAACTAAAACAATTGCTGACCTTGACATTTTCGGTGACGAAAACATTAAGATTGAACACCTTGAAGCTGATGAAGCTGTTGCAACTCTTGTTGAACCAACAGAAGAAAAAGAACCAGAAGAAGGAGCAGAAGAAGCTTCTGCAGAAGTTCCTACTGTTTCTGAAACTGAAGAAAAAGAAGAAGAATAATAATTTAATAAATTTAAATATTATAAAAGGGCTCTTGGAGCCCTTCTTTTTTTGCCCAAATTCCTTGGGCTTTTTTATTTTTAATTTTTTAAGACAGAAATGTTTTGCAAGTTTATAAAAATTTCAAAACTTGGCTTGGGTCATCTACTATATTGTCCGTGTACTTGGCGAGCATTTCTCTCGAACCAGTCCCACATAGGACACCAACCTTTACTGTGCCCTCACCAAAAACCATATCAACTCTTGAGTCCCCAACAATAATTATTTCTTGATCCTCAAGTGAATATTTCTTTTTAAAAACTTCTAGGCTCTCCTTGTTGGGCTTCTTCTTATAAATATCTGCAGCTGCATAAAAATCTATAAAGGGGTCAAGACCCAAATAGTCCATAGAATACTTGGCCTGCCTATAATTATCCGATGTAAAAATCCCTATGAGGATTCCCCTTTCTCTTAAAGCTTCAAAAAGACTCCTCAAGTCGCAGGTTTCCCTTATGAATTTATTATTTTCCTTCAAGTAGTTTAAGAGGTGGTCGTCTAACTCCCTATAAATTTCATCTAGGTCCTCATCAAGATACTTGGAAAAAATTATTGCCAAGTCCATGGCAGTCTCCGATGAGAGAATAGAATTTTCTTCCACTCCACCATCTTCCCTTATACCAATTTCTTTGAAAAGTTTTCTCTTCTTCTTGTCATCTAAAATTTTATTTTCTAAAAATCCCACAATGGAATCAACCCAGCCCTCAGTAAACTGGAGGAGGGTTCCATCCTTGTCAAATAATATTGCCCTTATCATCTTTATTCCTTTCCAATTGTTATAAGTAAATTATAGCTTAAATTTCTCCAAAAGAAAAAGCCCTGAAACCAGGGCAAAATTTTATTTATTCTCAAACCATTCCTTCATAGTCCTCATTACTTTTCTAAGTTCCTCTTCACTAATTACATAGGGAACCATAGAGTAAATGTATTTCACAAAGGGCCTTGCAAAGACTCCCCTTTCGTAGGCGAACTCTTGGAAGCCTTCTATGTCCTTGCCATCCTTTACTTCAATGCAGACGCAAGCTCCCATGATCCTAACTTCTTCAATCTTGTCATGAGTGAAGCCTTCCATTTCTTCTCTTTCAATTTCTTCAATCCTCTTTATCTTACTCATGAAGTCCTCTTCTTGGAAGATTTCAAGACACTTCGATGCAACGCTGCAGGCTAGGGGATTTCCCATAAAGGTTGGTCCATGCATGAGGGCATGTCTTGGGTTATCATCGTAAAATGCATCAAAGACCTTCTTGTTTGCAACTGTGGCAGCATGTCCAAGGTAACCCCCTGTAATGGCCTTTCCCAAGCATATTATGTCTGGTAGGACTAGGTCTGCTACAAACCTGTTACCAGTTCTTCCAAAGCCTGTTGCGACTTCGTCAAAGATAAGTAGGACATTATGCTCATCGCAAAGTTCCCTTGCTCTTTCTAAAAAAGAAATGTCATACATCCTCATTCCACCAGCACCTTGTAAAAGTGGCTCAACTATAAAGGAGTTTAGCTTGTCCCCATATTTTTCAAAGGCATCTTCAAGGGCATCAATTTCAGTTGGAATATTTACAACATACTTGCTCTTGCCATAGGCTTCTAGGACAAAATGGTAGTCTTCATCATCGCCAACTTCCATAGTCTTGAAGGTGTCCCCATGGTAGGCATGAGTTAAGGCAAGTATCATGGTCCTGCCAGCTTCTCCCTTGTTCATGTAGTATTGAAGGGCCATCTTTAGGGCAACTTCCACTGCCACAGATCCTGAGTCAGAGAAGAAGGGATAGTCCAAGTCCCCTGGCAAGAAATCTTTTAATTGGTTGGAAAGTCTTTCTACTGGCTCATGAGTTAAACCTCCCAACATTACATGAGAAAACTTCTTCACTTGACCTATAAGGGCTTCATTTATTTTTTCATTTTTGTAGCCGTAGATTGTAGACCACCAAGATGAAACTGAGTCAATCATTTCCTTGTCCTCAGTGTAAAGATAAACTCCCTTAGCATCTACGACCTTGTAGGGTGGCTTCATGGTCTTTAACTGTTCATATGGATACCAAATCATTTTATATAGCAACTCCTATTCATAAATCTCTTTCAGTTTATCAATATCTATATCCAAGTCCTTGTCGCCCTTCTTTACACAGGCTAGGACTTTGAGACCTGACATGTGTTCGCACATTTTTATGTTGTCCTCTTGCAGTACATCTCCTGGGATAAAGTTGTTAAAAATTATTCCCTTGACCTTCATTCCCTTTTCCTTCATGTAAAAGGCAGTCAAGACAAGATTATTTATAGTTCCAAGACCTGCATCGGCAACAATGATAGAAGAAAGCTTTGCCTTCTTTACAAAGTCCTCTAAATAAATTTCCTCATCATCAAATCTTAGTGGGCAAAGAATCCCTCCAGAGCCTTCAAGAGTAATGTAGTCATACTTTTTCTCTAAGTCCCTAAGCTTTTCCACTACATAGTCAAGATTCACAGGATTGCCCTCGATTTGAGCTGCCAAGTGAGGAGAGTAGGCTCTCTCATAAACGTAGGGACACATTTCATTAAGATCTTGGTCTATACCTCCTAGTTCTTTTACAAATTTTGCATCACCAGGTATGAGATTTCCATCAGCATCCTTGTCGTTTCCACTCATGGCAGCCTTGTAGTAGGCTGATTTTTCTCCTGCCTCGTGAAGCTTCTTCACAAGAAGTCCTGCCACGTAGGTCTTTCCAATTTCAGTTCCTGTTCCTGTTACAAAAATATTCTTACTCATTTCTTCTCCTTTAATTATAGGACTTGTTAAAAATTGGAATTAATCTCTTGCCAAGGAAGGCACCTAAGAAGCACAAAACAATGTCCCCTGGGATTGCAAGTAAGAAGCAATAAATTATAATTGCCTTAACTCCAATAGGTGATTCAAGATAAAAATTGCTGATTAAATAGTAATAAATCATGCCAAGACTATAAACTACGGCAAGGCCAGCAAAATTTGCCTTAAGAAGTCTCTTCATGTCAGGTCTCTTATCCTTGTTTGCAATCTTTCCTGTGACATAAGCGCCAACTGCAAAGCCTATTATGTAACCAAAGGATGGCTTAAATATATAGGCAAGACCACCGCCTTCAGTAAAGACTGGTAGACCCATAAGACCCAAAATTATGTAAACAACAACTGCTGTTGCACCAAGCTCTGGTCCCAACAAAAGCCCTGCCAACATGGTAAATAAAAGTTGCAGGGTAAAGGGTAAGACTGGAATGGGCACCCTAATAAAAGTTCCCACAACAATAAGGGCAACAAAAAGCGAACACATAACTAGGTCTCTCGCTTTTAAATTTTTCACATTAACCTCCAAAAATTTTATTAGTAAATAAATTACTTTAAATAAGTTAACATTTTACTTTTTATTTGTCAACTATATATTTTTTATAGTTGACCTTATTTCTGCGTCCTTATTTTTTCCTCCTTTGCCCTAGAATTCAAGTCAAAATCTAAAAATCTTATTTGCTAATAATTTAAATTTTTATAAAAAAAAGATACCCCTAAGGGTATCTCCTAAAATAAATTTTAAATTATCTTCTTCCAAGTTCTGCGTCGAAGATATAAAGTCCAGACCAGCTTTCGTTAATTCTTTCAAGTCTTTCGATAAGTCCTCTGAAGTGATCTTCTTCTTCAACTTGTTCGTCAACATACCATTGTAGAAGTGAAGTAACTCTGTGGTCATTTTCCTTTACTGAAAGATCGTAAAGATTGTTAATTCTCTTTGTAACTTCTTTTTCGTGTTCTAATGCAGTCTTGAATGTTTCTGTAAATGTACCAAATTCAGTTTCTGGTTTTTTAATACCTTCAAGATCAGGTCTTACATCAATTGCAAATAAGAATTGTCTTAATTTTTCAGCGTGTTCAAATTCTTCTTCAGCTTGTTTGTCAAAGAAGTGAGCGAAACCGTCCATGCCCTTATCTTTAACATAGTTTGCCATAGAATAATAAATATATCCTGATTCTACTTCAAAATTGTATTGATCAATTAGTCCTTTTATTAGTTTACTTTCCATAATTAAAAACCTCCCAGTTTTTTATTTTCTTTATATGCTCATCGCTCTTAACTTTAAGTTACCCCACAAATAGATTCCTAAACAATTTATTTTAAAATTCCTAGGTTGTCTATAGAAATTTTTATATTATCCTTGAATTTAAATTCGATCTTGTTTATCTCGTCTAAATTCAAATTATTATTTTGATTTTTAAAGTCATCTAATGGAATTATAAGGGTTTGAGGTCCAAACCTCTTGTAGTAATCATCTTCAAGATAATCAATTTTATAGAGGTAGGATTTTGTCATTGGTATAAGCTTTTTATAATCACTAAGGCTTAGAGTAGAAGCATTGCCCCAAGTATCTTGGATCTCTAAATCTATGTCTCCTTCAATTTCTTCGAAGTTTAAATTCTCTATATCAAATTGTAAAAATCTTCCACTAGGAATTTTTTCTGTGAACCTCAAAGAGTAATTTGAATTTTCATTGGCATCAATAAAAACTCCTGTGGTCTTAGAATTTTTTTCTCCATAGTCGTGGCTGTCTTCATAAATTTTTGCCAAGTTAGAAAAGTTGACGATTCCACCAGGAATTGATGTTGTAGTGATGTCGTAGTCCTCTCCAAAGTCTGCAAGCTTTATGAAATTGGAATCCATGTATCTTGTGTAGTAGTTTGTCTCTGGAAGGTCTCCATAATTATAAGGCCCTTCCTTAAAGATTTCTCTGTTGTAGGTTCTGCCAAAGACATTTTCCAAGAAGTTAAGTGTGTAAGCTGATAGAATTTCTCTTTGCTTCCTACCATCTATTAGCTCCTTCCTATTTAAGAAAAATCCTTCACCTGGGTCGGAGTCAAAATCTCCCCAAAGCTTGTTGAAGTTGCCATGGTTGGCATAGCCAACATAAACTCCAGCCTTGAAATTGTCCTTTTCGCCAGAAAAAATTACATTGTCATAAAGGAGCATGCCCTCAAAGCCATCTACGTCAGCATCATTTGTTCCCCCAATGGTCAAGTAATTTACGTCCCTTAAAATTAAATTCTTGCCACCTGGTTGGTATTGGTCGTAGGTTGGGGCAACAGTAATTATCCCCTTGATGTCAAAGTCATACTTGTGAGTGAGCTTGCCATTGTCTGGGTGGAGTTTAAGTTCGTTAAAGTTGTAGGCAATGGCTGCTGCCTCGCCACCTCTTGAGTGACCCATGAGGGCAATATTATCCTTGTCAAACCTATTGTAAAGGACGCTGTCCTTAGTCCTGTTCCTCTTAAAAATATTTTCCATATTCTCAAGTAGGAGGACTGCCCTTGCATCATTTTCATTGCCGAGTCCAAAGTTCATAAATCCATTTAACATATTCATGTCAACAGAGACCATGGCTATTCCCCTCTTGGCAAGATAATGACCAAGATAGTCATAGCCAAGATAGTTTTTTGTTGTGAACCTGTGGTTGCCATGGACCACAAATAAAACTGGAGCCTTTTCTAAGTCTTTAGGTGCGTAAATCCTTCCCTTGACTTCTGTCTTGTTAAGGCCCTTGCCAAAGAACTTGTCCCTGACTTTTTTTGTCTTACCAGAATAGGATACAAAGTCTCTTAAGTCTACTGGAGTGGCTTCATAGTCAATTACTTCAACCTTATACTTTTCACTTCTTCCTGCAATTTTATTTTTTTCACCATCAAATTTATAAATTTCTCCAGAATCAAAACCTGGGAAAACCATAAAATAAATTGCAGCGGCCACAATTATTCCACTTGGAAGTAAAAATAAAAGTGCCAACTTTTTCTTGTTCCTTGTAAAAGAAATTAATGACTTTGAAAAAGTTACAAGAACTATAAAAGCTGTGGCAATAAAAATTATTTCAAAATAATCCATGTCCACATAGTAAAGGCACTGGTCATAAAAATATTTCAAGCCCCAAAGTAATATAGAGTAGATGGCAAGGTTCTTTGCCCTCACCCTCTTTATAAGTAAGAATCCAATTTTTAAAAGTTGCCAAAGAATGAAATAGGCAAGATAAAATAGGACTGAAAGACCTAAGAAGGCCAGGCTCTTTGGAATATTAAAATCAGATATATAGTAATAAAAAAAGGTGGCAGAAAACAAAGATATTATTGCCACCATTATAAGAGCAAAGCCATTGGCCCTGCCAAAATGTCTCTTAAAAAAACTATTTATTTTATTGGAAATTTTAACTAAAAAATTATTTATTTTCATAACAAAGGGGATAAGACCTTATCCTATCCCTAATCCCTCTCTAATTCTACTAATTCTCTTTCGTCGTACTCTTCAACATTAAGTGATCTTGATCCATCTATAAAGGACCTGTTAAACTCACGAGTCCTCTTGACTTCAGAAAGTTCCATATAGACAGTTTCTTTCTCATCATTAACTTCAAACATAACCTTTACAAGCTCTTGTATTGTATAAGTTGAGACAACTGTACCCTTTCCTCTTTCGGTCTTGACTATTTCTCCAAGTCTTGGCATCCTCTTGTTAATACATTCGTAGCCATCTTGTTCATACTTAAGGCAACACATAAGCCTGCCGCAAATTCCAGAAATTTTTGTTGGGTTAAGACTTAAATTTTGGTCCTTTGCCATCTTAATTGAAACTGGAGAGAACTCACTTAAGAAAGTTGAGCAGCAAGTTGGTCTGCCACAACATCCAAGACCACCAACAAATTTGGCCTCATCACGAACTCCAATTTGTCTAAGTTCTATTCTTGTCTTAAAGATTGCCGCAAGGTCTCTTACAAGGTCCCTAAAGTCAACCCTTCCATCAGCTGTGAAGTAAAATAATAATTTTGATCTATCAAAGGTATACTCACAGGATATTAACTTCATGTCAAGTCCATGTTCTTCCACCTTTTGATCGCAGATTATTATTGCTTCCTTGGCCTTATTTCTATTTTCCACATTGATATTTTTATCTTCTTCACTTGCAAGACGAAGCACAGGTTTAAGTTCTCCCTTAATGCTTTCCTCTTCCACTTCTTTTATAAGTTCAACTGCTCCAAACTCAAGGCCCCTAACAGTTTCAACAATTACATAATCTCCAATTTTTAAATCTATATCAATGGGATCGAAGTAATAGATTTTTCCAGTTCTCTTGAACCTTACTCCAGCTATTTCTATCATCTAACTCCCCCTAAATCTATTAAAAGCTTTTCTATATTTAAATCGAAATTCACATTTTTTTCCTTGCGACCCAAGGCATTTATAAGTGCATCATAAGAATGAATTGCCCTATCAATGGAAAGGTCTTGTAGCTTCAAGAGGTCTAGTTTGTCGATGTTAACAACAAAGTCCTCTCTGCCACTTTTCATATAAACTAAGTCAAGATACCAAATTATCATGAAGTTTAAAATATCCTTGAAGTCATCCTTCTTGTCCTTAAAAAACTTCATTTCATCAAAAATAAATTCTGTCTTCCTAATTATCCTATCAGTCATATTTATTATATCTTCTCTCTTTGATAGGAGTTCAGGATCTTCAGAATATTTTATGGCAAGACTCACATCTCCATTGGAAAGCCTTGAGAAAAGTTTGGCGTTTCTGGGAGAAAGCTTCCTTGAAAGTAAAAATTCCTCAAGCCTATCTTGTGTCAAATCTTGAAATTTTAAAATCCTGCACCTTGAAATAATTGTTGGAAGAATATTTCTCATATTGCTTGAAATTAAAATTAAAATTAAGTAGTCCATGGGCTCTTCCAAAGTCTTTAAGAGGGCATTCTGTCCCTCAGCCGTAACCCTGTCGAAGTCATCAATAATAACAATCTTGTGGCTTCCAGAAAAGGGTTTTGAAAATGAATTTTCGATTATCTCTTCTATATCTTGTTTCTTAATTGTGTCCTTTTTTTGCACCACAAAGAGGTCTGCATCTTCAAAATCATCAATCCCACTAAAAAATCTTATTCCTTCAGGCGTCTCCTTTAGGATGGACCTGGCAAAATTTTTGGCATGAGAAAATTTACCTATGCCCTTGCTGCCAGAAAAAAGATAGGCGTGGCTATAGGACTTGTTGATGAGGTCTCCCTCTAGGCTATTTATAACGGACTTATTTTCTAAAAACATTAAATTCTCTTTGAGTCTTCCAAATCAACTACAAAAATTGTAGCTCCAGAAACCTTGAAGTCCCCTTCTTCCATGTGGACATCTTCAGCTTCTGTTTCTTCCTTAAAGATTTCATAAATCTTGTCGATTTCACTTTCCTTGCAACCTAATAGAAGGGTTGTGTTACCAGCTTTAAAAAATCCCCCAGTTGAAGAAAGTCTTGTTACATAAATATCTTCATCTAAAAATCTATCTATAAGTGCATCAGTGTACTTTTCTTGCACTATTGCAATCATCATTTTCATATTATCACCTAAAACCTTTTGAAATCCACTACATCAGTTACAAAAATTGTCGCTCCCCCAACTTTAACTGTGATTGGCACTGGGATCATAGCTTGACCTGGAATGTTTACTGGTTGTATAGTCCTCTTAACTTCTCTTGTCTTGGAGTTCTCTTCGAGGATTCCCATAAACTTGTCAAGCTCTTCATCTTCTATACCTGAAAGGATAGTGACATTTCCAGCCTTTAGAAATCCACCAGTGGAACTAATCTTAGTAACCTTAAAATTATTTTCATTGAGACTTCTTATTAGATTTTCGCTGTCCTCATCTTGGACAATTGCGATTACAAGTTTCACAAAATCTTCCTTTCTTTAAGAATCTTCATACAGTCGCCGAAGACTTCTTCTATAGTCTGATTTACATCTATAAAATAATAATTTTCTTCTTTTTCTAAATTATTGTAGTAGTCCCTGACCTTCTTGTGGAAGTCATCTCCCTCACATTCTAACCTGTCGTAGCATGCTTGGTCCTTCCTTGTCAAAGTAGAATTATTAGTCCTAAATATAAAGACAATGTCTGGCTTTTTGCCACCAGTTGCAAAGTCGTTTATTGCCCTAATGTCTTCTAGGTCTTGTCCTCTTGCATGACCTTGATAGGCAAGGGATGATAGGACATACCTTTCGCATAGGACGGTCACTCCATCCTCTAGGGCTGGAATAATCTTTTCGTAAGTATGTTGGGCTCTTGAAGCAGAATAAAGTAGGGCTTCTGTCCTCATGTCCATTTCCTTTAAGTCCTTATCTAGGATTATGTCTCTAATTTTTTCTGAAATCCTAGTTCCACCTGGCTCCCTAGTCTTTATAGTTTTTATATTGTTCTTTATTAATTCGTCATACACTAGGTTACAAATTGTAGATTTACCAGATCCGTCTGGACCTTCAAAAGTTATAAAAGCGCTCATTTAACTACCTCAATCTCATCTTCTAAAAGTCCAATGACTTCTATTCCTTCTGCTAAAAATTCATCTATTTTATTAATTATTTCTTCACTTATGACTTCCCCAAAGGACACCAAGGGTACTCCTGGTGGGTAGGCTCCAATAATTTCTTTAGATATCCTGCCTCTTGCTTCCTTATAAGAAATTCTCTCTCCATGGCTTAAGAAGGCCTCTCTTGGCAAGAGTTTCTTCTCTGGGATAGGAAATTCTTGTGGGATAATCTTTTTATACTCCCCATCTTCATAGGATAAAATTGCTTCTTTAAGTTTCTCTATCTCTTCCCTTGTGTTAATTGGAGAAATAATCCCAAGGGCATAATATAAATCGCCCATCTCAAGCCTTATGTCCTTATTTATAATAAAGTCCTCAACTACTTCTTCTCCAGTCATGCCAGGTATCCTAAATAAAAACTTCATGGGGTCATTGGCAACAATAGACTCATGGCTTAGGTCTAGGTCATACTTTATTGTGTCTTTAAGACCTTCTATATCTTTACATCTCTTTATTAATTCGCTTCTTCCTTCCCTATCCATATAGTCGAGGCCTGCTTCAATTGAAAGCATGACCAAGTATGATGGCGAAGTTGTGTTATAAATATTTACATACTTCAAGAGGTCTTCATGAGAAAACCTATCTGTCCCCCTGTGGATAAGGGCAGCTTGAGTAAGAGATGGAATCATCTTGTGGGTTGAATTTATTACAAGGTCTGCCCCTGCATCAAGGGCAGAATATTTTTTCAAGTCTGAAAAATAGAGATGGGCACCGTGGGCCTCATCAACAATTACTGGAATATCTTTCTCATGTAAGATTTCAATTATTTCCCTCAGCCTCAAAATTCCACCAAAATAGTTTGGAGAAACCAAGACGCAGGCAGCAATATTATTTCCCTCTATTTTTCCCCTAAGTTCATCTAAGTCAATGCCAAAATACATGGCACGGCTTTTGTCATAAATTGTATTTAGATAAATGGGGTCTAAGTCGTTAAGAAGAAGGCCATTATAGATAGACTTGTGAGTGTTTCTTTGAATCAAAACCTTGTCCCCTGGTCTAGTTGCCATTGCCATTGCAATGTGAAGGGCTCCTGTTGACCCATTAGTAGTAATAAAGGATTCCTTTGAGCCAAAGAGCTTGCTAATTTCCCTGTGGAGGTCTTCAATAACTCCCGATGGATTGAGCAGGTTGTCTGTTCCATAAATTTCTGTTAAGTCTCTTTTTATATCCAAGTCAAAAAATTCTTTTCCCTTATGACCTGGCATCCCAAAGGATATTTTATTTTTTACTTCATCTATCTTATTACTTAAAGGCCTCTTCATCTCTTCTCCTAACTTCTCTTAATTATACTATAAGTCTAAAGACTTTAAAAGTTAGGACCTACTTATAAAAGTTTCCCTTAATGGAAACTTCTCCACTGGAAAGAGTGATTTTTTTCTCTCCTGTGTCGACAATTAGGTTGCCCTTTTCATTGATGTCGTAACCCACAGCAGAATATTTTTTGCCGTTTAATTCAAAGGTCAAGTCCTTGCCAATTACAAGTGAATGGTCTTTATAGTATTTTATAATTTCTTGGTCGGACTTATTATAATTATTTTCATAAAAGGCATTTAAAATTGCTGATAGGATTTCATTCCTTATTACATCAGTTCCAATGTAGCCGGCAATATTTTTCAAGTCCTTAAAGCTATCGTCCCTTGGCTCATTTACATTTATTCCAATTCCAACAATAACTGACTTTACACTCCTTGATTCAAAGTCTGCATCAAGCTCTGATAGGATTCCACAAATCTTTTTGCCATCAATGAATAAATCATTGACCCATTTTATTTCAGCTTGCTTGCCTGTAGCTTCTTTGATTCCTTGAGCAACAGAAACTGCAGCCTTAACTGTAATTAAGTCGAAGTAGGAAAAATCAAAGAAGTCCCTTGGGTGAAGAATTATACTAAAGTAAACTCCACTTCCTTTTGGAGATGCAAAGGTCTTGCCTGTTCTTCCCCTTCCACCCCTTTGCATGTCAGAAACTATTACTGTGAAGTCTTTGACATCTTGCGAGTAGAGTCTTCTCTTAGCTTCTGTGTTTGTTGAATCTATTTCGTCGAATACAATAAGGTCAATGTCCTTTAATTCTTCTCTAAGTCCCTTTCTTATTCCTTGATCAGAGAGCTTGTCGTCGCTTTCCATTAACTTGTAGCCCAACTTTGTCTGTGATTCTATTTGAAATCCCTCTTCCTTTAAATTGTTGATGGCCTTCCAAATTGCAGTCCTTGAAATATTTAATTTTTCTGCCAATTCTTGGCCTGAAATATAGGATGCCCTATTTCTTTCTAATTCTTTTAATACAATATCCTTAGTTTTCAATTTATCACCTTATTCTTGACATTATTAATTATCTACTGTACAATAAATTTCTAGGCCGTGGAGAGATGTCCGAGAGGTTGAAGGAGCCCGCCTGGAAAGCGAGTATACACGAAAGTGTATCGGGGGTTCGAATCCCCCTCTCTCCGCCATCGCCATGCTAAGCGGGAAATTAGCGATGTCCTGTACCTGCGATTCGCTACAGCAGGGCTGAATTCCCAATAGAGGATTTTAATTTTGCAGTCTGCCCCTTATAAGTGGTGTTGACGATTGGGTCCTGCGCAACAGAAACTTGTGAACCGTGTCAGATCTTGATCGAAGCAGCACTAAGCAAGATCTTTTGTGTGCCGCAAGGGTCGCCTAATCTGAGCTAACTGTAAGGGTAACGTGTGAGGTTAACTTTCGACTTTGGGTGCATGGCTACATATTTAGTCCCAGTGATGGGACTTTTTTTATTGCCCTTTTTTAAAAAGTCTAGAAACATTTAAGAGTTCTCTCTCTTTAAGAAGTCCTCTTTCTCTGAGATACTTCTCTGCCCTTGAGTAAAAGCCACTCTTAGAGCTTGTCACATAAAAATAATCCCTAATATAATTTTCCTTCTTGTAGCTATAATCTTCCAAAATTCCATCAACATTGGAATAAATTTCTATCTCCAAGACCTTCCTTGCAAAATAATGTATGAAAAAGTCCCCCTTCAAGTGGAGACCACTTGAGGCAAGAAAAATCATCTGGTATTTTGAAAAGTCAAAGTCTCTAAAGTACTCATCAGAAATTATCTTCATGATGTCATCAGCGACTCCGTCGTTGGCTCCATTAATCAAAAGTGGGACATCAAGATAATCCACTGGCGAATTAGTAAAAATTTTTAAAGTCTCTTCCTGGCAAGTTAACTTTGATCCAAGGCAGAGAATTTTTTTATCCTTTAACTTTTTCTTTAGGGCTTCCTCGCCATAAAAGGCTCTCGGAGAATTTTTAAAGTAGTCAATGGCATCAAAGTCCATGACAATTATTTTTTTTGCCTTTTTAAAGGACTTTTCTAAAAATTCTATCCTTTCATTAACTGCTTCTCGTCTATAAAGTCCATAGTATTCAAATTTATCATCGACATAATAATTTAAGTAGTCCCTATGAACTTCGTAAAGTCCAACTATGCCTGGACCTGTATCAAAAACTGCCAAATTTCTCACCCACTTTCAGCTTAAAGGTCTTGTCATAAGTTTTTTTGAAATGCCTGTAGGCATCTTCTAAGTCATTTTTATTTTCAAAAATTCCAAAAATTGTTGCCCCACTTCCACTCATGAGGGAGGCAGAATTAAATTCTCTCATCTTGTTTTTTATCTCTAAGAGGTCCCTGTGTTTTTCAAAAACCACATCTTCCATCTTGTTTTCTAAAACTTTATTTAATCTTTTTATGTCTAAATCATAGAGAGCTTGTAGAACTTCATAAAAGTCTATTCTCTTTTCCTCTATCTTAATACTTTCGTAGACTTCCTTAGTGGAGACTCCGTAGCCAGGGTTGACTACTAGGACATTGTCAAGTTCAATTGGCCTTACTTCTTCTAAAATTTCTCCTATGCCAGAGGCAAGCTTAGTCCCTCCAGTCATCATATATGTAAAGTCTGCCCCAAGGCTTGATGATAGTTTTATTAAATCTTTCTTTGGAATTTTTAAATCGTACAAATCATTTAAGGCGTAAAAAGTCCCAGCTCCGTTAGAAGTTCCTCCAGCAAGTCCACCTGCCATGGGAATATTTTTTTCTATTTCAACTTTAAAGGGAAGGTCCTTAGCAACGTAGTCTCTTAGTGCAAGGTAGGCCTTGTAAATAAAATTTTCCTTCATATCAAAATCAAAGTCTCCAAGGATTTCAAGCTTGTCGCTCTTAGAAAATTTCATCTCGTCATAAAGGTCTGTCATCACCATTAAAGTTTTGATATCGTGGTAGCCATTTTCTCTCTTGCCTGTTACATCGAGAGACAAGTTTAACTTAGCGTGGGCTTTCTTCGTAATCATAAAACACCTCTAAATAATTATAATTCATTGAGAATATTTTTTCATCTATATAGAGGTTAATTATGCCTTAATGAAAAATAAATTTTTAGATTCTGTTTTTAAAAAAATAAAAACTTTATCGTAATAAAAAAAGGCCCGTGGGAAGCCCACGAACCATCTTCTTTAACTTACTGAAATCCTCTTCTTATGCATATAATAAACTCCAACGAACAAGGCTATTGTTTCTAAAATCATTGGGATTAGTATTCCTATTCCCATCCCCCTCATGAACACATCTCCATTGTTTAGGAAGAGTTCTATATTTGTAAACAAGTCAAATTTATCTAATACATAGATAACTGATCCTTCTATCATTCCTAGTCCTATATAGACAAGGACTGGTCCACCTAGTCCAAATCTTCTAAGTTTTTTGCCACCACCAAGGGTAACTGCAAAGATTATGCTAATTATATTGTTAAATAAAGCAATTAGAACCCAAGCAACACCTATTAATATATTTCTTACTCCAACTTCATTTATTGCCTTACTTATATCTGCCCAAGATATATTTATTACTCCACCATCAACAGAAGGCGCAGCCATAAATAGGAAACAAATTAATCCTACATAAATTGAATAGATAATAAACATTATAAGATAATATAAAAATCTAGAAAAAGTTTTTGCTGATGGACTAATTGGGGTTGACTCATAAAATAGGGCGCTGTCGCCAAAGAACATGTTATAGTCACCAACTATTACTGTTATAGCTGCTGCAAAGTAGCCAAACATTAGGGCCATCATGCCTAGTGCAACTGCACTGACACCAATTTTATTATTAACATTTGAAAATAGCACTCCAAATAGAATTATGGCAACTGGTAAAACTGGTATAAACCAATTATTTCTAAAGTGATTTCTTATTTGATGTCCAAGTAATTTTCCCATTAAAATACCTCCGTAAAGTAGTCTTCTATACTCATATTCTTTTCACTTCTTATTTCATCTACTGTCTTGTTAAGGCTAATCTTGCCTTCTGAAAGGAAGATAACCCTGTCAAGTAGTGGCTCGATTTGATTTATTAAATGAGTTGATAAAATAATTAGAGAATCTTCTTCAAAATTATTTAAAATAGTTTGGATGATTGCCTTTCTCGCTGAAGGATCAACTCCAGAAATTGGTTCGTCTAAGAGGAAGATCTCTGCCTTTCTTGAAAGACTAAGGGCAATTTGCATTTTTTCTCTCATGCCCTTACTCATTTCTTTGACCTTGGCTCCTTGTGGAAGTTTAAATTCATCGTAAATCCTGTAAAACTTCTCTTCGTCAAAGTCCTTGAAGAATTTTTTGTAAGTTCTAACAACTTCCTTTACAGAAAGCTTGTCGCTAAGAGCAAACTTGTCTGGTTGATAAGATAAAATTTCTGCTGTCTTGTAAGAAATTTCTTCTCCATCAATTACCACACTTCCCTTGTAAGTTTTTTCTAATCCTGCAAGGATCCTAAGTAAGGTTGACTTACCTGCACCATTGGGTCCAACTAGGCCAACGATTTGTCCCTTATCAAGTTCTAGGTTTAGGTCGTCAAGGACCTTGTTCTTATAGCCCATATTTAAATTTTTTATCTCTAGCTTGCTCATACTTCCCTCCAATATTTGTCTAAAAGTTCCAGTGATTTTTCCTTTGTCATCTTGAGTTCTCCTGCAACTCCAATTAAGTCGTCGCAGGACCTATAAAAGGCACCCTTTGCAATTTCTTCTATTAGCTCTTCGTCATCTGTTATAAATCTGCCGCTAGTCCTATTTGACTTGGCAAGACCCTCTCTCTCAAGTTCCTGCAGTGCCCTTTGGACTGTGTTGGGGTTCAGGCTTGGGCAAGATTTCTAACAGTTTCCATTTTTTCTCCACTCTTCCAATCTCCACTTGAAATTTTTAATTTAAAATCTTCTAGGAGCTGGATGTAGATGGGTCTGTTGTTATCAAATTCCATATTTACCTCCTCCTGGGATTGGCTTATTAATAATTTTTAATCGACCTATCCCTTTTATATTAAGTAAAATTTTATTAATATTTTAATCTTAAACTCTTGTCTTTTGTCTTTTGTCTTATGTCTTAATTAGTTTTTTACCAATACAAGAGATTTGTTTTTTTTGTATTGTTGTATCAACTCCTTAATACAATAGTTATTATATACAAGCCCTTTTATTTTTGCAAGACTTTTTTATAGGAATCTTAAAATATTTAAAAATTTTTATATTGGGTATTACTTGTTTTATCTTCTTCCTTAGATATTTTTATGAGAATATTTTTTATTTACTCAAAGGATACCTTGTATCCAACAGCTTTCTTTACTTTGAATTTTAATAGTCTTATCATAAAAAGCACAGGGAAGAATTATAAGGAGGTATTATATGAAGGAATTATTAATTATATTTTTGATCATGGTCTTGGGATATGCCCTTGGTCATATTAACTTTTTCGGATTAAAGTTTGGTGCATCAGCAATTTTAATTGTGGCACTCTTCTTTGGTCACTTTGGATTTGAAGTCCCAAAGTTTTTAGCAAGCCTAGGCCTTGTACTTTTCCTTGCACCTATTGGCCTCATGGCTGGTCCAAGTTTTATGGCTAACATAAAGAAAAACGGTCTTTCCTTTTTGGCAATTTCATTTATAACTGTTGCCATAGGAGGAGTTTTAATTGTATTAGTGTCTAAATTCTTTGACATTGATCTCGCCCTATCCATGGGACTTGCAACTGGAGCTATGACTTCAACATCAATGCTTGGAACTGTAAAGAGTCTTACAAGTTCAAACTTGCCTGGCGTTGGCTACGGCATTGCCTATGCCTTTGGTGTTGTTGGAGTTGTACTTATTGTTCAACTTATACCACGAATATTAAAGGTTGACGTGGAAGAAGAAAATAAAAAATTAATTCTTCCAAAAGATAATGCAAATACTGTAAAAAAAGATTTTGGAAACTTAATTGATTTTGAAAAGAATGGACTTTTTGCAATAGCCTTAGCTTCCACACTAGGAATTCTACTTGGTTCTATAAAAATTCCCATAGGAAGTGTTAGCCTTTCACTTGGTGCTGGCGGCGGCTCTCTTATCGCAGGACTCGTCCTTGGTCATTATGGAAGGCTTGGCAGGATTAACTTAGTTGTTTCTAACGACAGACTTGCCCTTGTTCGTGACCTAGGTCTTGCCTTCTTCTTGTTGGAATCAGGAGTAAGTGCTGGAACAGGTTTTGTAGAAGTTGTAAGTCAGTATGGAATAAAATTATTTTTTGCAGGAGTTATCCTAACACTTGTGCCTGCTTTAATTTCACTTTTTATTTCCTACAGGGTCTTCAAGCTTCCACTCTTTGCAGCTCTTGGTGCTACTACAGGATCAATGACCTCTGCCCCATCTCTTGGAGCCCTACTCCAAGTTACTAATGGGGACGACAAGGTTTCATCTTTCTATGCGGCTACACAACCAACTGCTACTGTGATGATGGTTTTCTTGCCACAGATAATTAATATTTTCTTTCCAATGAGTTAAGAGTGAGAGATTTATAAAAATTTTCAAAAAATTAGGATGCCCTTGAGGCATCCACTTTTTTCAAGTCATACAAAAAACCCAAGCTGAATTTATTTTCAACTTGGGTCTCTTTATTTGTGCTCTTTATTCTCTTTATTTTTCTTATTCTTTTTATTCTTTACCTTCTTAAGTCTAAAGAAGTCTTCTCTTTCCTTTTCTGCCAAAATATCTTCAATCTCCCTAATGATATGCCTGTACTTAGGAATTTGAATCTTGTCAAGGGCATTGGCCCTCTTAGCAGTCTTCTTAATTTCATTGGCAAGCCTAAAGACAGAAGTTTCTATCTCTGCAAGCTCATAGATAACAGGAAGAATTTCTGCAATATTAATCTTTGCCCTGTCAAAGGCTGCGTTAGATTGGTGGAGGGAATAGTCTGCCCTAGCGCTGGGCTTTTCATATTTTATTTTTGGAAGCTCAAGCCCCATGACTGAACGAGAAATAATTTCATAGTCATTTTCAAGGGGAGCTGACTCTCCCATGTCCTTGAGGGACAAGGCTCCCATGGATATAGTTGCCATTACAAGTTCAGAGTAAGACTTTTCAAACTTTTCTTCTATCTCGTCTTGCAAGACCTTGGCATTTTTATTTAAGTCCATCATTTCCTTAATAAGGACTGTCCTCTTCTTGTCAAGAAGGTCGTAACCCTTCTCAGCAAGAACAAGGGCATTCTTTGATGCAATTAAATTTGCCTTAGTAGGAGTTACCTTAATCGCCATTATTATCACCTAGATATTTTTCTTTTAACTTAGGATCAATTCTATCAATCATTTGAGCTGGAAGAATCTTTAGTAGTTCCCAACCTAAATCTAGGGTTTCTTTAATATCTCTGTTTTCATTTTGATCTTGACTTAAAAATCTCTTTTCAAACTCGTCGCCAAATTTTAAAATTAATTTTTCGTCCTCAGATATATCATCTTCACCAATAATTTGAGCAAGGGCTCTAGTCTCTTGCACCTTTGAATAAGATGCAAAAAGTTGTGATGATAGGTCTGGGTGGTCCTCCCTTGTATAACCTTCACCAATGCCGTCCTTCATAAGTCTTGATAGGGATGGAAGAACATTAATTGGTGGATAAACTCCCTTGGAGAAGAGGTCACGACTTACTACAATTTGACCTTCGGTGATGTAACCTGTAAGGTCAGGGATTGGGTGGGTGATATCATCATTAGGCATTGTTAGGATTGGGATAAGAGTCACAGATCCTTCGCTGTCCTTAATCATACCTGCTCTTTCATAAAGAGCTGCCAAATCAGAATAAAGGTGACCTGGATAGCCCTTTCTTGATGGAACTTCTTCTCTTGAAGATGAAACTTCTCTTAGGGCTTCTGCATAAGAAGTGATGTCTGTCATTATTACAAGAACTTGCATGTTCTTTTCAAAGGCAAGGTATTCTGCAGCAGTAAGGGCACACTTAGGTGCAATAAGTCTTTCCATAATTGGGTCGTCGGCATAGTTGATATACATTACAACCTTGTCGATTACACCAGAGTTTTTAAAACTTTCTCTAAAGAAGTCGGCTTCGTCATGCTTTACACCAATTGCTGCAAAGACAATGGCAAAGTTATCCTTTCCACCCTCATCTGCAATCTTAGCTTGTCTTACAATTTGAGCAGCAACTTCATTATGAGGAAGTCCTGATCCAGAAAAGATTGGAAGTTTTTGTCCCCTAATTAAGGTCATAAGTCCATCAATAGAAGAAATCCCTGTTTGGATAAAGTTTCTTGGGTACTCTCTTGCTGATGGATTAATTGGTCTACCATTTATGTTGTAAACATCCTTTGAATAAATGGCACCGCCCTTGTCAATAGGGACTGCTGTACCATTAAATACCCTTCCCAAGATGTCTGATGAAAGAGGTATTTCAAAAGGATGGGCAGAAAATTCTACCTTTGTGTTTTTTGTTGATACACCAAGATTGTTTCCAAATACTTGGACAACTGCTCTGTCTTCATCTATTTTTATAACTTGACCAATTTCAGATCTCTTGCCGTCTTTTGAAATAATTTTTACAACTTCACCGTAGCTAACTCTGTGAAGATTTGAAAGTTCTAGTAGGGATCCTTCAATTCTATCAAGTGTTAAATATTCTTTTTTCATTCTACATCACCATAAGTTGAGGCAAGCTCTCCATAGAAGTCGTTAATTTCATTGTTCAAGCTTACAAATTTCTTTAAGTTTTCGTTTTCTATATCGTACTTCATGTTTATTACTTTTCCATAAAGTTTGTCATTCTTTATTACAGAAATAGGAATCCTTAGCTTTAGGGATTCCTTTCCCTTTTCATATAAGTTGTCTATAGTCTTTAACATTTCAAATTGCTTTTCAAGTGGCACAAAGGTGTCAATTGGGTTAAAGGCATTTTGTTGTAGGAATCCAACTTTAACAACACGACAAATTTCTAGGACAAGTCTTTCTTCGTCAGGAAGAACATCTTCACCAACAAGCATTACAATTTCATTTAACTTGGCTTCCTTGTGAAGGAGGTCAAGGTATTTGATTCTTAAATCTGGTAAGTCACCATCAAGTCTCATGTCGTAGTAATTTTTAAGAAGTGGAATGTAACCTGAGTAAGAGTTCATCCAGTTAATAGCTGGATAGTGTCTTGAGTAGGCTAGTTCCTTGTCAAGTGCCAAGAATACATTTACGAACCTCTTTGTGTTTTCTGTAACTGGTTCAGAGAAGTCACCACCTGCTGGTGAAACTGCGCCAATAAGGGTTACAGAACCTTCAGTTCCTGATAGGGTATTTACATAACCAGCTCTTTCATAGAAGCCTGCAATTCTTGATGGAAGATAAGCAGGGTAACCTTCTTCAGCTGGCATTTCTTCAAGACGACCAGAGATTTCACGAAGGGCTTCTGCCCAACGAGAAGTGGAGTCACCCATGAGGGCAACGTGATAGCCCATGTCTCTAAAGTATTCTGCCATAGTTACACCAGTATAAATTGATGCTTCACGGGCAGCTACTGGCATGTTTGATGTGTTAGCTATAAGAATTGTCCTGTCCATAAGGGCCTTGCCAGTGTTAGGGTCTATTAGCTTTGGAAAGTCTTCCAAAACTTCTGTCATTTCATTACCACGTTCACCACAACCGATGTAGATAATGATATCGGCATCACAATACTTTGCAATTTGGTGTTGGGTCATTGTCTTACCAGTACCAAATCCTCCTGGGACAGCAGTAGTTCCTCCCTTGGCAATTGGGAAGAATACGTCGAAGACCCTTTGACCTGTTACAAGTAGCTTGTCAATTGGAAGTCTTTCCTTAACTGGTCTTGGAATTCTTACTGGCCAGTTTTGATACATTTTTACTTCGTTGATCTTTCCAAATTCGTCCTTAACTTTTAAAAGAACTGTTTCAATATTGTATTTTCCATCTTCAAGGATCTCTACAACTTCACCAGATACTTCTGGTGGAATCATGACCTTGTGAGTTATGATGTCAGTTTCAGGAACTTCTGCAAAGATTTGTCCTCCATGGACCTTGTCGTGAAGTTTAACCTTAAAAGTTACATCCCAAAGTTTTTCTTCATCAAGAGAAATAAGTCCAATACCTTCTGGCATAAAGGAACCATGTTTTTCTTTTATAACTTCAAGGGGTCTCTCAATACCGTCAAAGATACCTCTTATCATACCAGGTCCAAGCTTAACAGAAAGTGGTGCTCCAGTGGAAATAATATCTTCATCACGTTTTAAACCTTCAGTTTCTTCATAAACTTGAACTGTTCCAAGGTCTCCATCAATAGAAATAACTTCGCCAATTAATTTCTTTTCGCCAACTAGGACCATTTCTCTAATCTTGTAGTCAGCCATGTTCTTACCAATTACAACAGGTCCGTCAACTGATTTAATTGTTGCTCTTTCCAATGACTTCACCCCTTTCCTTTAATTTTTCATGTAGTGTTGATCCAATTTCATATTTCATGTCATCAAGTTTATTCTTTAGAGAAAGGTTGATGTTGTAAGTTCGATTGATATCAGACACAATGAAGCCACCTAAGTGGTATTCAAATAGCTGGTCTAACTTAAGTTCAATTCCCTTTTCCTTTGCAATTTCTTTAAACTTGTCTACTAATTCTTTTTTCTCATCGTCCTTAACATAAAGGTAGATGGCCTTTTCGTCTATTTCATCTAAAATATTTCTAAAGCATTCAGCTTCTTTTTCTACATATTCATCTGTCTTTGTAAATTCTAAGAGTCTTTCTGAAAGAGTTTCTAGAAGTTCATTTAGAAGTTTTTCATCTTCTTCAAGGAAGAGAACCCTTTTTTGCTCTTCGACAGAGGCAATAAGTTCATAGCCCCTTCTCTTAGCAAGGTTAACTCTTCTATCAACATAGGCCTTTTCATCTTCTTCAAGAGATTTTATCTTGCCTTCAAGAATCTTATCTGCCTTTTCTTTTTCTTCCTTAATTCTCTTTTCACACTCTTCTTTTTGCTTTAGAAAAACAATTTTGTTGAATATGGCAATTTTGTTTTCAAGTAAAATCATTTAATCACCTACAGCTTTCACACCAACAGATTCTCTGACATATTTTAAAATAAAGTCATCTTCCATCTTGCCGTCAAGGTCTGGAATAGTTACCACTAGGGGAAAGGCTCCAGATAATTTAAAGTCTAGGACCTCCTCTTTTATTTCCTTGAAGGAAGAATAAGTTAGGATAATTATTCCAATACCCTCTTCTTTGGTGTAAGATTTAAAATTTTTTAAAAGTTCAGATCTGTTATTACATTTAACAGACCTTACGCCAGCTAGGCGAAGGCCGTTAATAATATCGTCGTTTGATGTTAAAAGAATTGATCTCATTATAGTCTTCCAAGAATCATAATTGAAATGATAAGACCATAAATAGCGATACCTTCTGCAAGTCCTAGATAAATCATTGATTTACCAAGAATGTTAGGATCTTCTGATACAGCTCCAATTGCTGCAGAACCTACATTAGAAACGGCAACACCAGCACCTAGTGAAGCAAGACCAGTTGAAAGGCCTGCTGCTAAGAATCCAAGTCCGTTACCACCTGTTGGAGCAGCTGCAGCTGATGCCATTTGTGGAACTAGGGATATAAGACCAAATACGAAAACTGGTGCGAAAACAAAGAGGTTTAATTTCATAAAGGCACGAGCAAACTTTCTGTTCTTGTCTGTTCCCTTATATATAAAATAAAAACCTGAAACTACCATTGAAAATACAGTTAAAACTCCTAAAATAATAATTTTTTCCATAATTAAACTCCTTATTAATAAATTTTGTCGGCTTTAAATAATACGCCATCCCCACTATAATACTTACTAAACATTTCATAATACTCAAGTCTAAGCGATTGAATAAATACAATAAGACCTTCTAGGGCAAGAATTAAGATATTGCCAAAAATTAAGACCGCAATATTTCCTCCCCTTGATCCAAGCATTTCTCCAAGAGTTTTAAATGCCAAGAATAAACCAACGTGGTTAATTGCAAAGGCACCAACCCTTATAAAAGAAATAATTGAAGACATAGTAGAAAGAAGGGCTTCCAAGAGTCCAAAGGAGGACTCAATGTAATAATCTGCGGCAGATTCTTCTGGCTCCTTCTTAAATAAAAGCTTAAGAATAGGCCTCTTTAATAGCATGATCACAAGAGATCCAAATAAAATTCCCATAGAAATATTCTTAGGAAGAGGAGATGAACCTCCCATTACGGAAATACCTATGTTAATCATGGCTATAAAAATTAGAACCCCTAAGAATCCTTCCTTTGCGAAGAAGGCTTCATCAGGCCTACCACTCTTTAATCTATTGTAAATACCAATGCCATAGGCTATGGCAAGTAAAATAATGCCGAAGTAAATGGCTGTTACAAGTGTGCCATTGATGTCTTCAAAGGGCCTAAACCAAAGGGCAGGAATAATTTCTTCTATCCCAAAGACTGACCCGTACATTAAACCAAAGAACATTGAGGATGCTCCCATTCTCAAGAGGAGGCCACCAAAATCCTTGTTCTTCTTAGCTAAGATTAGCCCAGCAACTGCAAATACTGCCCCTTGACCTAAGTCGCCAAACATTGCACCAAAAAGAATCATGTAGGTAATTCCAAAAATCACTGTTGGGTCAAACTCACCGTAACTAGGAGTTCCATACATGTTAATTAATAGCTCAAAGGGCTTGAAAAAATTTGCATTTTTAAGCTTTGTAGGTGTCTTCTTACTTCCCTTCTTAGGTTCAAAATATTCAATATCAATATCCTTGTACTTGGAGAGCTTTTCTTCTAGTTTTTTTGTATCACTAAGACCAATCCAACCAGAAAGATAAAAATACTTATTTGACCTAAGCATATATTTCTTTGCCTTTTCAATTTCTTCATAGGATAGCATGTGGGCAAGGCTTATCCTTAGCTCTTCATTCATTGATTCCAAAAGATTTTTCTTATACTCTTCGATTTCAAAAATCTTTCTCTTTATATTTTCTTCCTCTTCTTCAAGATTCTTAAAAATTAAACCTGCCGTACCTTCGACGTTTTCGCCAAGAAGGTCAACTTCTGTAAAGTTCAGACTATTTAAAACCCTATCAATATCCTTTTCTGTTTCCTTTGGATAGATAACGAGGAAGAGTTCCCTATTGTCCACTGTGCCTGTGTGATAAATCATGGCAAGGATATTTCCATAATTTTTCTTTAACCTAAGCCTTGCATCCTTGTCCAAGAAACCAAACCTAGTGTTAAAGTATTTTAGATCAGCAATATCCTTAAGGTCTATATCAACGTTTTTGAAAAGTTCATAATTTTCCTTTAGGGTATCTAAAATCTTTAGACTTTCCTTTGTGTTTTCATATTCATTCATCTTTTCGCTAATATTTTTGACAAAGGAATCTACATCTTCATTTATATCTATTCTTTCGAAGTACTTGTCCTCAATCTTGTCAATGCCCAAGAACTTCATAATTTCTTCAGCCTTTTTTGCACTGACCTTGTGAGACTCATCTTCTTCAATAGGTTCAATATAATTAAGTTCAAGATTTCTTTCTAGGTTTTTATCTAGATTCTTTTCATCATCTAGGCTGAAAACAAACTTGTTTTCTGCAATGTTTGTTTCAGCAGACATAAATTGCATACATTTTAAATTTAAAATATCCAAAATGATGGAATCCATATCTTGAATCTCGCCCATTATATTAGCGACCTTCATTCTTTCAACGGCCAACTTCTTCACTTTCCTTTCTATCAACGATCATGTATCTCAATTTTTCTTCTTTACTTAGACCAAACCTAGTAGCCTCTAAGATTCTTTCTATATTTGCAATTTCTGAATCTAAAAGAATTAGAAAACTCATGAATTTTCCTATACCATCAGTCTTCCTAAAGTTCCTATTTGCTATAGAGTAGAGGAGCTTTTTGGAAGTCCTTCCAGTTCTTATAACTCTTCCATCTGCAAAGAGAATAGAATATTTTGAATTTTTAATTTCCTCTTCAAATTCTTCTTCCTCTAAGTAGGATAGGTGGAGGAGCTTTTCAGAATTATAATTTCCACCAAAGATTGTAAAATTAAAAATTTCTTCAGGAGAAATATCATAATATTTTTTTGCCCTATAAATCCAAATGATATTTAATAAGTCTATCTTGACCCCGAAAATATTTTTGAACTCAACAAGGTCCTTCTTAGATAGGGGCTTCACAGATTCAGTTAAGTTCCTATAATAAAACTTGTCAAGATTCATCTCAATGGAAAAGAGAGCCTCCTCATCAGTAGATGACTTGTAGTTTTTCATATATTCGTAATAGGGAGTGTCCCTTAAATTATCTATGAAGGATTCAAAGCTTTCTTCTTTAAAGGGAATTGACTTAGCCCCAATAATTAGCTTGTCAACTCTTGGCTCCTTATTCATCCTAAGAGACCTAAGAATTTTTACAATTTTTTCTATCTTTTCTCTTTCCATGTAGGCCTTAATAAAGTCTGAATACTTGCCTGGCAAGAAGGCCTGAAGTTTTTTTATTTGTCGTCTTCTGTAGTCTTCTAAAAATTCTTCAATCTCATATATATCTGAAAAGGAATCAATGGTCGGGAACTTCTTTTCCTTTAAGTAGTTAAGACAAAACCTAACGCTGTCTCCCTCTGCCATATTCACAAAGTCATCGTAGACTAAAAAGTCCGAATGCATTTTTAAAATCTTAGCATTTAAAGCCTTTAGACCTTCAAACATTAGAGTCCCTTCCAATCAATTTGTCGAAGACAACTTTAATTAAGTCCTCAGAAGTTTTTTCATAATAAGCTTCAATTTCTTCTAGGTTCTTTTGATTTTCTTTTCTTAAGTCATCAGCCTTCTTTTCAAAGTCTGATAAGATTTCATCGCTTTTCTCTTTACCAAGTAGCTTTGACTTTTCTATTGATTCATTTTCAAGATCTGTTAACTTTTCTCTCAAATCTTTTTTTATTTGTTCAATTTCTTTATCAGTATTTTCGACAAGTTCTCTAGTCTTTCTATCTATTGCCAAAATACTATCTATGCTTTCTTTCAAAAATATCACCACTCTTCTTTTATTCCTTGCGTAACTTTCATTATATTACTTTCAATTTCTAATTCAAGGGATTTACGCTTGCTTTAAAAATTTCACATTTTTTTCACATTCCATATAATGATTTGTAATTTCATATACAAAAATTTTTTTCATAAGTTTTTTCTAATAATACTATTGTTAAAACTTTTATAAAAAATTGAATTTATTATTTTATTTTTTTAATTATTATTAACTAATTGAAAATATTTTACATCAAATAATTTTCTTTAGATTTTCGAAAATATTTTTTACTAAAGTCTTGGGAAATTATTTTTATTATTTTAATTGCGAAACTCCACTTCTTATCCTCGAGACTACTCCTTAATAATAAGTCACAAGCTAGCAAATTTTTTAATCTTATTCTCATAAGTATTAGATTTAAAAAAGTACCTAACAAGGAGAGACAAGGTGTTAAGTTTTTTGTAAGTTATATGTCCAATACCTTTAAGTCTGTTAAGAATAGGTTCTTTAAAACTTCTATCCATATTGTTGACAGGTATCATTTCATAAGGCAAGTTTCTTGGGCTTTGGAGAATGTTAGAAAGAAAATTCAAAAAGATATTTCTTCTAAGCTTATAAAGTATTTTAAGAAAAGTAGGAGCCTATTTATAAAACCTGCTTCTAAGCTAACAACTGACCAAGCTAAAGATGTTTCTTTAATGCTTGGTTTTGTGAAGATTTAAAATTAGCATATAGGTTAAAAGAATTATTTTACTGTGTGCCCTGTGGGTACCAATGTGTCCTCAATCAGCCCAATAGAGTTAGAGCAACTAAATCTTTAAGGGAATGGATAAGAAGAGCAGAAGAATCTAATTTAAAAGAATTTAAAGCTTGCGTCACTGCTTTTAATAACTGGTTTGATGAAATATGTAACTCTTTTGATTATCCTTAGTCTAATGGTCTCCTTGAAGTTACTCATACTAAGATAAAGACTTTAAAGAGAAATTGTTTTGGTATGAAAAATTTCAATTTGTTTAGAAAAAGAATTATGTTTGCTTGTAAGTAGTGATTAGGAAAACGGGGAAATTCACAAAGACCTAGGGGTTTTGTTTGCTATGTTTATTTTTAATAGTTTTTACTTATTTTAGTTTTGATATTCTATTAGCGTCTAAGTATTTATTTTTAAATGAAAAGAGAGACTCGAGTTAACGAGTCTCCCCAATATTGACATAGAGCCTATTTTAATCATTATCTCTTTGCATCAATAATAATTCTACTTTATTTATTTTATTAATAGCAATAATTGAAGATATTGGTCCTAACAAGGTTCCCAAAATTATTACTATTATTAACATTAAAATCATGAGGAATATATTCGGTCTTAAAAAAGGCATATTCAAAAGTGATGAAAATACATTATTGAAAGTTATACTTAAAACAAAGGAAAACACAGAACCTATGACTGCACCTGTACCATTAATTAGCATAGATTCAATAAGAACTACTTCACTGAGTTTTTTCTTTGTTGCTCCTAATATCCTTATGGTTGCAAATTCTCTTTTCCTTTCCTTAACTGATAAGGTATTTACAAGACTTAAAATAAAGAAAGCTAGTATCCAAATCAAAGCTATCAATATATACACATATACAAGCATGTTTTTTGCTGAATCTGAAACTTGTGTCATTATTTTTCTTGGCAATAAAGGATACACTTTTTCTTTTTTAAATTCTTCTTTAATAAGTTTTTGAATTGTTTTTGGATCTTTGTTTTTTTCAACTTTTACTAAAATAGAAGATATATCATCTTTTCTTGCCACCGGATGATTAATTATCTTTTCATATTCCTTGGCTAATCTATGAGTTTCTTCTATTGTCATAAAAACTGAATTATCAAAACCCATGCCAGTTTTTGCAAGCCTACCTCTTATCTCAAATTCTTGATTAAAAAATTTAACCTTATGATTAATAGTCCCCACAATGTTAGCACCTACAACAACTTGCCCAGCTTTAATTGGAGTTTTAATCTGTTTTTCAAGCCAAGGTTTAACGCTAAAGTCATCAGAAAAGTCAATTCCTATAACTTGAATGGGAAAAGAACAGCATCCAGCAGAAAGTGTAGCTAGATAAACTTGACCACAGGCTTTTTCAACTCCTGGTATTTTTTTTACTCTATTTAATATATCCTTGTCAAAAAAGAATGTATTAGGTTCTCCCCTTAATATTGCACCTGTAATTTTGGAATCATAACCTTCTGGGACTACTATAATGTCTGCTCCCATTCTATCTGATAGAGAATTCATGCCGTTTTTAAGAGAAAAAATTATAAATGATGACATGAATAATATAAAAGTTAAAATTCCTACAAGTAAAATCAAGGTAATTGACCTTGTCTTTTTATTTTCTATATTCTTTTTTGCTAAATTAACTGTGTATAAATCTTTCATTATTTTGCATCAGCAAGAGCATTGTTGCAAGCTTCAATAAATTGCTTGTAGGTTTGTGTTGCCCCCGAAATAACGTCCACTCCTTCAGGACTTCCTTTTTCCACTAATCTATCTGGGTATGACTTTGCAAGATTTATAGCTTGTTGGGCAATCTTATATAGTCCTTCATTTTGGCTTTGACCATAAGATTCATCTTTTTCTTTTCCATCTCCATCAATGTTTTGCATTGTGCAAGATTCAATCTTATTGTCTTTAACACTTATATCCACCTTTACAAGTCCACCTCTTTCATCTTTGGCAGATTCTCCATGATATGTGCCGTCTTTATAGCTTACGCTTGGAGCTTCTTCTTTTTTATCTCCTCCACAAGCAACTAGGACAAGCCCCAAAGAAAAAATTATTAATACATTTAAAATTTTTCTCATATAAACTCCTTAAGTTTTTCATCTTTTATTGTAGAATCAAGAACAGGTCTTTTTCTTTTCATTTTTTCTTCTTTTGTAATCTTACCATGTTCAAGAGTTATCATTCTTTCAGATTCTTCACCGACTTCAGGGTCGTGAGTTACAACAATAATTGTTGAACCTGCATTGTGAAGTTTTTCAAATATGTCAAGAACTATATATTCATTCTTTTCATCCAAATTTCCTGTGGGTTCATCAGCTAAAAGTATAGCAGGATGATTGATAAGAGCTCTAGCTATACATACTCTTTGTTGTTCCCCACCTGATAATTGGTTAGGTAAGTGCTTTGCTCTATCAGCAAGACCTACTGCAGCCAAAGCTTCCATTGCTTCTTGTGCATCTGGCATAGAATGATAATATTGTGACATCATTACATTTTCCAAAGCACTTAAATAATTAACTAAATGAAATTGTTGGAAAATAAGTCCTATCTTATCCCTTCTAATAACTGTTAGTTCCTTGGGTGATTTTTTTGCTATATCTTCACCATCCAAAATAACTTCGCCAAGTGAAGGTTTATCCATGGCACCAATAATATTCATCATTGTTGTTTTACCAGAACCTGATGGACCCATTATAGAAATCCATTCGCCCTTTTCTACACTTAAATTGATTTTGTCAAGGGCTTTAAGTTCACCATAAATTTTTGAAACATCTACGAGTTTTAATATATCCATAAAATTCCTTTCTATTCTCCACGAAGCACTAAAGCTGGATCAATATCAACAGTTTTAGATACTGGTATTAAAGATGCAACTATAGTTATTACTATACAGACAATAATTGTCATAGGTACTAAAAGAGGCAAGAAACTTACCTTTCTAGCAAATACCGAAATACTTACTCTATTGGCAAATATATATCCTAATGCAACACCTAAAAGTCCACCAAAAACCCCCAAAAATGCTCCTTCACCTAAAAAGTCAACAATTACTGACGAATTTGTGGCGCCCAAAGCTTTCTTAAGACCTATTTCTTTACGCCTTTCAGTTACAACAGCCATCATTGTTGTGGATACACATATCATCATTATGAATAATACTATTATCGTTACAATGAAGACAAGAGCTTGTAATTTATTCAAAACTATATCTTGTGAAGCGGTAACTCTTTTTACCATTTGTGGAGTTAGAGATCCATCCTTTTGTGAAATATTTGATACTATTTTTGAAAGTTCGTTTTGTTCAGCTTCTACTGAATATTCTACTACATCATAATTTTTGTCTTTAACAAGCTGTGAAATATCATCAATACCCATAAAAATAAGTTCTTCTTCTTTACCGCCTGTTGTTACAACTCCTGAAACAACAAAATTAGTATCTATAGAACCTTCTCCATTAACTTTGGGAGTATTTATAATAATTTTATCTCCCTCTTTTAATCCCAAAGCCTTTGAAACTTCATTACCTATTAAAACTTCTCTTGGTTTTTCAGGCCATGAACCATCAATAAGCCAGTATGGAGAATTTTTTTTCGCTCCCTTTAAATCTGTACCTGCAAGCATATAAGGTTGTTCATTAATTTTTGCATTTGTATAAATATAGGGTGCCTGACCGACAAGCTTTCCCGATGGAATTAACGATTTAATTTCATCTAACTGTTCATTGGTAATTTTTTTATCAGGGTTAGTGGGAATTACCAACATATTTGCACCATAAGACCTAAACTCCTTACCCATTTGTCTAGGAATATCATAGTAAATAGTAACAAGTCCTGAAATAATTGTTGCTCCCATAGCTATAGCAAGTAGTGCTGTTAACATTCTTGCACGTCTCCTTGCCAAGGAAGTCATTATCATTTTTAAGTAAAATTTATTTTTACTTTGTTTATCTGCCATGTAGTACCTCCGTTGGATTTAAATTCAAAAGGTATCTTATAGCTGGTATTGAACCCAATATTGTAACAAGAATAATAAGTATTGCTACAATAGGAACTACCATAGCTGTTGGAGCTATTGCTGAGCCAAAAACTGTTAGACCAATAATCTGAGTAAGTAGCAGACCAACACCGTAACCTATAACTGTTCCAAATATCGCTGTCAAAATTATTTCCACAAGAATTACACCAATTATTCTTCCATTTGACGCCCCTATAGCTTTTTGAAGTCCAATTTCATTAGATCTTTCCATTACAGATGCTGTAATAAGATTAGAAATACCAAAGCCTGAACCAATCAAAGTTAATACTGTAATTAAAACCATAAGAAGAGTAGTCTTATTTAAAATATCTCCTTCACTTTCTGCAACTTGGCGAATTGGCTTAGCTACAGAATCAGTCATTACTTCTGTTATTTGATAACAAATAGCAGAAACATAAGCTGTACAATACCATACTTCCCGTTCCTTAATAGTTAAAGATAGTGGGTTTTTGGCAGCCTTTCTTGCTAAGTCATTGTCTGGTGTAGTAAGAGCTGATACTTCAACTTTATTTACAACTCCAGTAACTCCAGCAAATTCTTGTGCTGTTTTTAAAGTAGCATATATAAATGCATCTTCATCAGAACCTGATGAGAAAATACCCTTAACTTTTAATTTTTTGTCTAAATTATTGCTTTTTAGTTGGATTTCATCACCAACTTTAAATCCATTTCTGTCTGCAAAAATCTTTCCAAGCATAACTGAATCGCTGTCATTTTCTGATAACCACTCGCCTTGAACTTCCCACCAGTTTTTAAGTCTAATCATACCAGTATCAATTGATTCTCCAGTAGGCAAATCCATATGATTATTAAACCATGTTCCTACCATCTTAGTGTGTTTAGAATCATTATTACAAGAAACCCAAGTGTTAAGATATGGCGTATAGTCTACAATATTGTAAGCCCAAAAAATAGTTTTAATGTTAGGAAGTTCTGATTCCTTTAAATATTTTTGAACCTGCCCCTCTTTTTCTTGCATGCCATACAAATCATCAAGAAGGGAAGCTTCCTTAGGCAATACATTAATATTTGCTCCATAGGTCTTTAATTCTTGATTAACTTTATCTCCAACACCGAGCATGGTATTTAACATTGAAGTGGCAAGAGAAGCTCCAAGGGCAACTGTAAATGCTATAAGAGCCATCTTTCCTTTTTGTCTAAAAAGTGCTCCTTTAACTATTCTCCAAAACATAAGCCCTCCTACTTAAATACATAAGACAATGCGTCAAGATCTTTTGGCGCAATCTTTATCTTTTCATCATGGACAATGTATGGGAAAGGTATCGGGTTACATCCACCCTTAAAACCTATTGTACCCCTATTCATTACAACGTCGCACAACTTACAAATAACATCATCGCCTCTTTCAAAATATCCAGATGGACCACATATCTCGCAAGCATCAAGTACAACTCCATAAGAACCTTCTGATTTTTTAATACAGAAAAATCTCATTTGTGCACCATCCTTTGCCTTATACAAATATCTGTGCAAATGCATATCCTCTAAGCTGCTTAAAGGAATAACAATCATTCCATTTTCAGTTTGATAATCTTCTGGTGGTGAAAGAGCCTGTTCCTTATTAGCATATGCCTTTCCAGCCGTTAATGAAAAAGTATTAATAAATAAAACGACAAGGAAAAAAATTGCCCAACGTCTTTTATTCTTCATTCTATACTTTATTTTTCTTAACTGAGCTCTATTGCTATATTCTTCATTAACTTTAATATTTTGCTTATATAAAATTACTGGAATAGCAATCATAATTAACATTGTTGCAAATAAAAACACATTTTCGTGATTAGCTATAAATGCAATAACTCTAAAAAAGTTAACATTTCTAGGAATAATCCCTTTAGAATAAAACCTTTGAATTATGATATTAAATTGGCTGATACCCGAACATATCAAGCTCAAAAAAACAATAATCTTTAAGTTTTTACCTTCAAGTTTAACTGAAGACTTATATATGGCAAGCCCTGATAAAATCATCATGATTATCCCAAAAACAAAGCCTAAAATCCTAAAAAGTACAATAGTTGAAACAGCACTTTCGCCATAATATACAAATTTGTTTGATTGGTTAAATACATACGGTAAATAATAAAAACAAATTCCTACAAGATAAACAACAACCGATGCTGAAATGAAATTATCATAAATTTTAGCATTTATCTTATCTTCAAATATCATAAAAATTAATATTAAAAATACCGAGATAACTATGGGTACCATAGACCAGAAATTCAATTCTGTTCTATTAATAAAATTAGGTATATTTCTTATAATTATTGAAACAATTGCTGCAATTACCCCTAAAACTAAAGAAATTATAATAACATACTTTTTATATTTGCTCTCTTTAGTTGTATAATAGGCAAGTATTAAAGAAATCATTAGAGAAAAGGCTATTCCCGCCTCCATAACTTTAATAAAAATTTTTAAAATAATTTCACCCCCCATAAATGCATATAAGGGGAACATGAATTCCCCTTCAAAATATTAAAAACTTTCAAAATTTTACCATTGTGGTCCGTTCCATTCGAAGTCAGTCCATTCTGCAACAAGTGGTTCTGTCCAGAATCTACCTGTTACACCAGTTTCTTTATCTACGTGTAGTAAGTAGTCATTGCCTGGTGCAGATACTTCGAATTTTACGTCATAAACGCCAACACCTTCGTCAAATTTAACATTTGCACCATAGTGTGGACCATCAGATGCGTTCATTGGCATGAAAGCTACTTCTTGAACATGATCTGAACCTTTCTTTTGTAAATAAGCTTTTACTTTTAACCATGGAACAAAATCACCAACACCATAACCTAATGTTGAACCTTCTTGTGATGCTGTAATGTCAGCTTCAATATGGCAGTCAGCTTCTTCTTTAGGAATTGAGTTTCCTGCTGGTTCCATATCAACTGGTTGGAAATATACACCAGAGATTACTAAAGGTCCTTTAGTTTGGTCATCGCCAATTGGAAATTCTTCAAATCCTGCATCTTCTCCTGGAGCTGCAGCTTTTGCATCTCCTGCTTCTTTCTTGTTTCCTTCAGCTGGTGTTTTTTCTTCTGTAGAAGTTTTAGCTGTATTATTAGCTTTTGTATCTTCTTTTTTACCACAAGCTGTAAACATTAATGCACACACAAGCGTCATAACAACAAGAAATAAACTTTTCTTTTTTAACATAATACCCTCCTATTTTTTTTCTTGGCTGGCTTCAAGCTCAGCTCTAATTTTTTTGTTTCTATTATTTTGATAGATAACAGAAACAATGGTTACTACTAATAGAATAATTTGTGGAATAAGATTTTCATACCTATCGTATATACCTATAGCTTCAGCAGACCATCCATTCATCCAAGGAACTACAGTTCTGCCAATTACATCTGCTTCTTGTAATTCTCCTATTCCCTTTCCTAAGAAAGACAAGCAAAGTATAAACATTAGCCAAGAAGTAAATGTAAAGAATGGTTTTAATGGTAGCCTTACAGAAACTTTAGCAATTAAATAATATACAATTGCAAGTATTATGGCGGCAACTAAAAGTCCAATCCACATATGCATTGGATTTTCAGAAATACCTGTTCTCATACCTTGGAAAAACAAAATAAGTTCTGCACCCTCTCTTGCTACTGCTAAGAATGAAGTGAAAGATAAGGCAAAATAATTACCCTTGGAAACAGATTGCTCAACTTTGTTTTTAATGTACCTATTCCAAACTTCAACTTCAGATTTAGAAAGCATCCAATTGGATACATAGAATAGTACGATAACAGCAAGAAACATCGCAATCCCTTCGAATATTTCTTGTCCCATTCCAGACTCAACTTCTCCCACTGTATTGGCGATGATATTAAATACTCCAGCTAGGACTACTGAAAAAACAATACCTAGCAAGGCTCCAATATATACACCCTTTAAATAAATTCTATTATTAGTCTTTGATAAATATGCAGCAATGGCAGCTACAACTAAAATGGCTTCAAGTCCTTCACGAAGTGTAAGTCCAAGAACTGCAAAAAATGTGCCATATCTTTTTAGTAGCTCTCCCAACAATTGACCTGTTGAAAGGCTGTTTGCATCTTCTTGACTTTGACCACTGGACTTAGAATCTCCAGAGGTTCCATCAAGAGTATGGGCATCTTCATGAAGATAAGTTATAAGTGCATCAATTTCATCTTTAACTTCTTTTGGGTCTGCATCTTCTTTGATAGAATTTTTTGCTCTGTAAAATTGATGTTCAACCATTGAACCCCTTTGGCCTGAGATTGCAGACATAGTTGTTTTTTCAAATCCAATTTTCTCATAGAATTTAAAGTAAGCAACATTAATTGCATCTGTGGCTGCTTTTTTAGCATCCTTATCTCCAGGCTTGTAAACTTCCACAGCTTTTTGTAAATGTTCTGACATAGCATCAGCTACTTCAACCCAGTTACTATAATTTGTTTCTGCTGCAAAAGCAGGCATGAAAGTGAGGCTAATCATGATTACTATCATTGCAAAAATGCTAGCCCTTTTCTTTAATAAATTCATCTCTATCCCTCTTTTTTTATTAAACTTCCATCTTCCATTTGGCAAAGTGTATTGCCATATTTTAAAATATCAAGCTCATGAGTAACTATGATAAGTGCAGTACCTTTAGAATTTATTTTTTTTAATAAATCCATTATCTCCATAGTAGTGTTTTTATCCAAATCACTTGTAGGCTCATCTAAAATCAAAAGTTCCGGCGAATTAATCATAGATCTGGCTATCAGCACCCTTTTTAGCTCTCCTCCAGATAAATTTTTAGGAAAATCATCTTTCAAATGCAAAATTCCCATCTCATCAAGAAGCATAGCTGCTTTTTCATAAGCAGAGTCATCTCTTTTAAATAGATAATAAGGAAGAGACACATTCTCTAAAACATTTAAATTTGGAAGTGTTCCTAGACTTTGTGGCACAAAACCTATGACTTCATTCCTATATTTGCTAATTTCTCTATCAGAAAAATCACTCATATCTTTGCCCTTAGCAAAAATTTTACCTTCAGTCGGTTTTAATAAACCAGACAAAAGATTTAAAAAAGTTGACTTCCCTGAACCACTTCTGCCAATTATATTGACAAAATCTCCCTCTTCCAAGGTAAAGTTTACATTTTTAACTGCAAAAATTGTATTAGAACCTCTCTTAAAACTCTTGCTTAAATTTTCAGTTTTAATTATTGATTCCATTATGAATTTCTTTCTTTTATACAATAATAAATATTAACTAAAATCAATATGCCTGACAACAATGTGCAAAATGGAATGGTTTTCGCTCTGCAAGCCATATCAGCTTTCATGCATCCACCAATAAGTACATGAGCGTTTAGTATCTCTAAAATACCAATTGCTATAATTGAAATAGATAATCCTAAAGATATTTTTGAATCTTTAACTACAATAAGAATGATTGCTAATACTAAAATGACTGCGCCAATACCCATAGTCATATTTCCCATCCAATGGCATTTCATGAACATCCCATTTTCCATAGGAGGACAAACTGGTATTATAAATTTTGGTGCAAGCACTAACAAGAGACCTATAATAGCAGAAATATATCCTAAAATCTTTTTTCTACTCATTTTAATTATCCTTTCTACTTCTCTTTATTGATGACATTGTAATATAAAAACGTGTTTATATTTTTTTGAAAATTACATCAATTAAATATAAATTTGTAATTAATATTACTTAATCATTATTTTTAATAATAGTATGTAATTTCGCCAAATTTTTACAAGATTTTTCCGAAATATATTTAATAAATACTTAAAAGAATTTAGATCTTGTGTCACTTCTTTTAATAAGTGGTTTGATGAAATATGCAATTCTTTTGACTATCCTTGGTCTAATGGTCTTCTTGAAGGCACACATACTAAAATAAAAAACTTTAAAGAAAAATTGTTTTGGTATGAAAATTTTTAATTTATTTAGAAAAAGAATTATGTTTGCATGTAAGTAGTGATAGTAAAAGAGGAAAATTCGCAAAACCCTTAGGGGTTTTGTTGCTATGCTTATTTTTAATGGTTTTTTAGTTATTTTAGATTTGATAGTTTATTAGTGTCTAAGATTTGATTTTTACACAAAGAAAGAGACTCGAGTTAACAAGTCTCCCCAATATTTGACATAGAGTCTAAAAAAAAAAAAAAAAAAAAAAAAAAAACAAAAAAAAAGGAATACCTCCTAAAAGATATTCCTTTAATAATTTTATTTGTGTAAGTGATCTGTTGAGCATGATCCATGACAAGCGTCACAACCACAATCACAAGATCCCTTGCTTTTAATAACTTTTTTAACTGCAAAAGCAATTAAAATTAAAACTACAGCTCCAACTATTATGTTAGCCATATTTTCACCCTCTTAAATTAATTAAATTCCGTACTGACTTTTTTTATAAGCACCATACTCATTTTCCTTTACCCTATCTGGTCTAAAGATAAAGTATAAGTAAACAAGTAGGATTGCAATAGCAACTCCTGTTCCTAGGTTAAAATCTTCTTTTAATACTAGGACTCTACCAAATTGATAAATCATAAGAGCTACTGTGTATGAGAATACTAGCTGATAAACACTTGCTACAAAGAAGCCCTTATATGATCCCATTTCAGACTTAATTGCCCCCATTGTTGCGAAGCAAGGTATAGTTAATTGGTTGAAGAATACAAAGGAGAATACTGTAACAACGTTAAATTGTGTGTGTAGTAATTGTACAAGTGGTGCTACGTTATCTTCTACATCTCCAAGACCTGCAACAACTCCGTAAGTTCCTACAACTACTTCCTTTGCTACTAGACCAAGGATAGTTGACACAGCTGCCATCCAGTTACCAAATCCAAGTGGTGCAAAGATAAAGGCAAGTTTCTTTCCAATGAAGGCAAGAATTGAATCTGTTGATGCTTCATCAAAGTTTACGAAGTGTCCTTCTACTGAAATGTTCTTTGCGAACCAAATTAAAACTGTCATTAGAAGAATTATTGTACCAGCCTTAACAACGAAGGCCTTTCCTCTATAATAAGTTGCTCTAAATACATTGTATGCTGAAGGTACGTGATATTCTGGAAGTTCCATTACGAATGGTGCTGGATCTCCACGGAATAAGTTAGTTTTCTTTAACATAACACCTGACACAATTACCGCTAAGATACCACCAAAGTACCAAATAGGTCCGTACCACCATACATCACCAAAGAAAGCTGCAAAAAGTGCAATAATAGCTGTCTTTGCTCCACATGGCATGAAGGATGAAACCATAATTGTCATCTTCCTGTCATTGTCATTTTCAATAGTTCTTGTTCCCATAATTGCTGGTACTGAACAACCTGTACCAATTAAGATTGGGATAAAGGATTTACCTGATAGACCAAATCTTCTAAAGATTCTATCTAGGATAAAGGCAATTCTTGACATATAACCACAGTCTTCAAGGATTGCGATACATAGGAATAGGGAAACAATTACTGGTAAGAAACCAAGAACAGCACCAACACCGCCTATGATACCATCAACTATTAGTGAAGTTAACCATTCAGCTACTCCTGCTCCTTCTAAGAAGCTTTGAACACTGCCGCCAACTATATCACCAAAGAAGGTTTCGTTAACCCAGTCAGTGACAGGTCCTCCAACAACCTTTACAGCGAACCAATAAACCACTATCATTATTGCTGCAAAAATTGGAATAGCCAAAAATCTATTTGTAACAATTTTATCGATTTTATCAGAAGGAGTTAGTCCCCTGTTATTCTTCTTAACAGATTCTTTAACAACTCCAGTTACGAATTCATATCTAGCATCTGTAATGATACCTTCTGCATCATCATCGTATTTTTCTTCAAGGCTAGTTCTTATTTCTTCAAGTCTATTTTTTTCTTGATCATTTAGCTTGTAGGCCTTAACAACTTTTTCATCATCTTCGAAAAGTTTAATAGCAAGCCATCTTTTTGAACTAAGATCTTTAATTTGACTGAAGTTTTCAATTTCTTGAAGAGCTGTTTCTATGTCATCTGTAAAAGTTTTTATTTCATTATTTTGCTTTCCAGCGATGCTCTTCGCTTCAGTAATTAATTCATCAATGTTTCTGTTCTTTAAAGCAGAAATTTCTACAACCTTACATTGTAAAATTTCTGATAATTTATCAGCATCAATAAAGTCCTTGTTCTTTTCTACAACGTCCATCATGTTAAGAGCAGCAATAAGTGGAATTCCTATTTCTCTTAATTGTGTTGCAAGATACAAGTTTCTTTCTATATTTGATGCGTCAATAACATCAATAATTACATCAGGTTTTTCATTTAATAAATAATCCCTGGAAACAACTTCTTCTAATGTGTAAGGTGAAAGGGAATAAATTCCCGGTAAATCTGTAAAACTTACGTCCTTATCTTTTTTATACTTACCAGTCTTTTTTTCAACAGTTACCCCTGGCCAGTTACCAACATATTGATTTGAACCAGTTAAGTTGTTGAAAAGAGTGGACTTACCACTGTTGGGGTTTCCGGCAAGTGCAATAGTAATAGCCATCTTAGTCCTCCTTCTTTTCTGTTTCTTCAATTGAAATTAACTCAGCATCTGCTTTTCTAATGCTAAGTTCATAATTCCTAATATTAATTTGCACAGGATCGCCTAGTGGCGCTACCTTCCTTATGTAAATTTCTGAATTTTTTGTAATACCCATGTCCATTATCCTTCTTTTTAAAGGACCAGAACCATTGATTTTTTTAACGATGTAGTATTTTCCTACAACTGCATCCTTTAGTGTAATCAATTCTTACAACTCCTCTACCAATATTTTTTTTGCAATATCCTTACCTAATGCAACTCTGGAATCTTTAACATATACAATTAAGTTTCCATCGTTCTCATTAACAACCTTTATAACTGCATCTTTGACAAAACCAAGATTAGCCAGGTGAGACTCAGTTATATTACTATCTCCTAAAGACTTAATCCTTAAAATCTTATAATTAACATTTAAGGGCGCCATTACTAAGCTAAGCATTTAACCACTCGTTTCTTGTTTTTATTTTATTAAAATAAATTAATATTTGAATTTGATTATCGTTTGCTTAAACATTATACCATAGTTAACATAAAATTCAATTTAATACGATTGATTTTTTAAACATGAGCAGATACTTAATATTATTAATATTTTAAAAATTTTTCTTTTTTTAATTGTTTGATTAATAACTGATTTTTACTTATAAATAAAAATATAGTTCTTACTTCTTTATTAAAATATAACTCTCGCTTCTTTATTAAAAAATAACTCTCACTTCTTTATTAAAAAATAGTTCTGACTTCTCTATTAAAATGCAGTTCTTGCTTCCTTATTAAAATATTATTTTCACTTCACAACTTACATTTATTTACATCTTCTTAAATAAAAATTTTATATTTTAAAATAAAATTCTTTCTATTTATAAAGAGCTTATAAAAGAGCATAAAAAAAGACAGCCTCTCGACTGTCTAATTTTTATTATTTTGCTTCGCCGTTTAATGTCCTGTAACTTATCCATCCGTTACCAACGTTACACCAAGTTCTTCCATCAGATCTTTTAGTGTCGTAAACGTAAACTGGGTCGCCTCTGTGAAGAACATAAGAGATGCTGTAGGCAAATCCTGGCCCACTTCTTACATTTGCCTTACCTGAAGTTACAAATTGATAAGTGCCAACTAGGCTTGATACTTCACGATTTTGAAGTCTTTGTATTTGAGCTTCTAACTCATCAGCTCTTGCCTTTTGCTTTGTAGCTTCACTTTCTTCTTGAGCCTTCTTTTCGTTGTCTGTCCTTTCAAGATTTATATCTTCTAGCATCTTTTTAAAGTCTGCATTGTCAGGATCAAGAGCAAGGTATTCATTTAACCTGTTGATTGCTCCATCATAATTTCTGCTAGACTTAAGTTGCATTATTTCAGACTTAATTCCAGCGTAGTTCTTCTCAATGAGTCCATCAACCTTTTCTTGCAATTCATCGTCGTCTTCAACTTGAATTTCCTTTAGGTTGGCAAGTGAAGCTTCATAGTCTCTTGCTTCATATTTTTTATTGGCCTTAGTTAAAAGGTCCTTAGTTTCTAAAATTTTATCAATGTTATTGATTTCATCTAAGTACTTTTGCTTAGAGGACTTTTCATATAGTTGGCTAAATTTTTCTCTAGCTTCCTTATAATTCTTTGCTTCAAGATTAGCCTTTGCAGATGTCTCAAGTTTTGAGTACTTGTACTTGCTAAATCCAAAATTAAATATTAGGGAGAAAGCTAATAATCCAACAACAACTAATCCAAAGACTAGGCCCTTTTGTTTTAAGCCCATGGAGTCATCTTTAAAGGAATTATTCTTTACTATGTTATCATCATCTTCTTCATAATAATTGCGGTCCTTATTTATTATTTCTGTTTTAGAAAAATCTCTATCTTCTCTTAAATCGTGACCACAGTCCATACAAAATAAAGCATCTTCTTTATTTTCTTTTCCACAATTTCTGCACTTCATATTAAACCTCCTAACTATTTTTCTTTGACATATCGTGCTTTAATTTTCTAAGTTTATGAATTATATCTTCATCAAGGGCTGTAACCCTTTCTTCCTTTAGTCTTTTGGCAACGTAATTCACCTTGTTTTTGGAATTATTTACTTCAGCCTCAAGCTCTCTTGCAGAGATCCTAGTCCCGCCACGAGATAAAATTATTTGCTGCTCCACATTGTCACTTGTAGCTACACGAACATTGGTGAGCCTTCCTATTTCATCTAGCTGCCTTTCAATATAATGGTCTGCTGTCTCAAACTCCTTGGTAAAGATCACATCAATCCCATCTTTCTTGTAAGTCTTGCCTCCAGATTTTTTCACCAAGTAGGCATCAAAGACTAGGATTATGTGCTCCCTTCTTGTGTGAGAAAATTCAATCATTATATCGATTAACTCATTCCTCGCATCTTCAAGGGACACATTTTTTAATTCTATTAGGGGTTGCCAAGAATTTATTATATTGTATCCGTCTACAAAGAGATAGTTTACATCTCTTCTGTACCTACTTGCTCGCCTTCTCATTTTTATTCTCTGTTATCTTCTAATCTCATACATTACAATTGCTGCTGCAACTGAGGCATTAAGAGAATCAAAATCAGAAAAGTTTGGAATAGTTATAGTCTTGTCTGAGTTCTTCAAAATATTTTTTGAAACTCCCTTGCCTTCGTTACCTATAACTACAGCTGCCTTACCAGAGAAGTCGCACTCTCTTATGTCCTCTCCCTCAAGGTCTGTTGCGTAAATCCAAAAGCCTGCTTCCTTTAGCTTGTCAATGGACTGAGAAATATTTGAAACCTTGCATACATCAATGTCATAAATTGCACCAGCAGAAGATTTTACCACTGTGTCATTTACTGTTGCGGCCCTCCTGTTTGGGAAGATTATGGCATCAATTCCAAAGAAGTTTGAACTTCTTGCAATTGCTCCAAAGTTGTGAGGGTCTTCTATCTTGTCTAAGATAAAAATTCTCGCATCTTCCTTGCCTTCTAATTTTCTTATTAGGTCTTCAAGCTCAATATATTCAAAGTCACTTACAAGGGCAACCACTGCTTGGTGGTTTTTTGTGCCAGCAAGTTCTTCTAGCTTTTCATTGTCACTTGTAACTGTAGGGACCTTTGCATCTCTTGCCATGCCAAGGATTTTTTTTATAGATCCACTAGCATTTTTTCCTACATAAATTTTTTCTACTTCTTCATTTTTAATGGCCTCCATAACGGGGCCTCTTCCGTATATATATTTCATTTTAAATTCTTAAACTTCTCTCTAATTTCTTTTGCCTTGCCGCAAGTCATGTTTCCTTCAGGGCATGGTCCACTTACACATGCTGGCCCTTCATCCCTAAATAGAAGTGGTGCTACTTCCTTTACTTCTCTTAGCATTTCTGTTGCAAGTTCTCTGATTTCCCATTGGGCTCTTTCGCAACATCTAACTGTAAAGAAGTGTTGGAGAGTTCTAACATTCATTGTGACAACAATTTTTGTCTCACAAGCATTAGGGAAGACATATCTAGCATCTTCAATGGACATTTTTTCTACAGACTTTCTTGCCTTGGCCTCATCAATACCATCTGCTATTAGTGGTCTTGCATTTTCTTCTACTAAGATTTCAACTAGCTTGTCGTAGTCCTCTTGGTCCCTCTTCATAGCTTCTATGAAAACTTTTTTTGCTTCCTCATTTCTTTCAATTTGAGGTGGAATAATGTATTCAAAAGAATCAAGTTTTACATACCTTTGGGATTGTTGTGAATAGGATGCAAGTCTGTGTCTTACAAGTTGATGGGTGAGAGTCCTTGAAACCCCTTCAATGGCAAAGGTAAAGCTAACATGTTCAAGTGGTGATAAGTGAGAAAAGGACATAAGTCTATTTAAAAACTTTTCTGTAGATTCCTCTGTCAAGTTTTCCGTAATTTCTTCAACACCAACTCTTGAATAGCAAAGTTTAGCAGCCGCAGCAATTGTCTTATCTGGATCAATTGTGTGGGAAATAATTTTTACCTTCATCCTATCATCTCCTTAAATAAGTCTCTAATCCTATCGTATCTCTTTAAGAGGTAGAGGTAGCCGTAAAGGGCCTCCACTCCAGTTGCAATCCTATAATCTATTGGATCTGCATTTTTGGGTACTGTGTGGGACTTGGCATTTCTTCCCCTCTTAAAAATCCTCATTTCATCTTCTGTTAAGAGATCTTCTATCTTTTCAAAGAGTTCTCTTTGGCCCTTGGCCCTTACATACCTAATGCTTTCCCTGTGAAGCTTGTTGGGGTTCTTTCTTATATCCAAGATTTCACTCCTAACTAAGATTTCAAAACAAGCATCACCTATATAGGCTAGGGCAAGGGGGCTTAGCTCCCTTACCTCAGCTTCACTGTAATTTTTGACTTCTAAAAAATTTAAATTCTCTTCCAAGTTGTTCCACTTCTCGTATCTTCTATTTCAATGCCCATATTCTTTAACTCATCACGAATTTCATCAGCCCTAGCAAAGTCCTTGTTCTTCCTAGCTTCATTTCTTTCCTTGATAAGTTCTTCGATATCGTCTGAGATTTCTTCTCTTTCTTCTTCCATAATTCCAAGAACCTTAGTGAGCTTCTTAAGAAGTTCTAGTGATTTTTCTAGGACTTCTTTAGAGGAGTTTTCATCAAGATTTAAGTTGATGTCCTTAACTAGATCAAAGATTGCTGTAATTGCATCAGCAGTGTTTAAGTCATCTTCCATAGCTGTTTCAAACTTTTCAATGTGCTTATCATAGCCCTTTAATAAATTTTCTTCCTCTTCTGTCATCTTTTCTACAGAAGTTTTTTCTATAGCATCTTCAAGCTTGTACTTTGCATTGTAAAGTCTCTTGCTTGAATTTTTTGTTTGTTCCATTACTTCTCTTGAGAAGTTAATTGGCGAACGATATTGAGTTGTCAAAAGGAAAAATCTCAAAACTTCTAGGTCAAACTCTTCAGATATTTCTCTAACTGTGAAGAAGTTGCCCTTAGATTTTGACATCTTTTCATTGTCAACAGTTATCATTCCATTGTGAAGCCAGTAGTTGGCAAAAGGAACTCCGTTGCAAGTTTCTGATTGGGCAATTTCATTTTCGTGGTGAGGGAACTGTAGGTCCTCGCCACCAGTATGGATGTCAATGTTGTCTCCAATAATAGTCTTTGCCATTACAGAACACTCAATGTGCCAGCCAGGTCTTCCTTCTCCCCAAGGTGCTTGCCAGTAGGGTTCTCCTTCTTTTTTATTCTTCCAAAGGGCAAAGTCTTGTGGATTTTTCTTGTTGTCATTGACATCGACCCTGTGGCCAGAGATTAGGTCTTCAAGATTTTTCTTCGAAAGCTTGCCATAGTCCTTGGCATGGCTAATGTCAAAGTAGACATCTCCATTGGAAACATAAGCTGCACCCTTGTCTATTAGGGTTTGGATGAAGTCAATAATTTCATCAATATGTTCAGTTGCCCTAGGATTTATAGTTTCGTAGTCATAAAGGTGGAGTCCACCTGCATCCTTTTTAAATTCTTTTATATATCTTTCTGCAATGTCAGAAACCATAACGCCTTCATCATTTGCCTTGTTAATCATCTTGTCGTCAATATCTGTAAAGTTAACTACAAATTTAACCTTCATCCCCTTGTAGTCAAAGTACCTTCTCAAGGTATCAAAGACAACTAGAGGCCTTGCGTTACCAACGTGGATAAAGTTGTAAACAGTTGGACCACAGTTGTAGATTCCAACTTCGCCTTCCTTAATTGGAACAAAGTCTTCCTTCTTCCTCGTTAGAGTATTGTATAATTTCATAAATCCTCCTATAAAAAAACGCCTCAATTGAGACGATTATATACCTCTGAAAAATTTTTCGTAGTAATCAAGTCCAATAAAAGTTTTGTCTTCAATCATTTGTTGAATCTTTTCCACGCTGGCTATGTCAACATCCATAACCTCTTCCTCCTGCATGACTATTTCATCAAGAGAAACATTTTTACGCACTAGAAAAATATAAAATATTGTGTTTTTTTCAGTGATTATCCTCTTGAGCTTGAGCTCATCTTCCCTTATGTCGATGCCAAGCTCTTCCTTGAACTCACGAACCATGCCCTCCTTTGGAGTCTCTCTCGATATAACAGACCCACCTGCAGAGCAGTACCACATGCCAGCAAAGGATTTTTTATTAAGAGACCTTCTTTGGATAATAAAATTTCCATCATCTCTTAGGATCCAACCCTCCACAATAATGTGGTAATCACTATTCTTAAGACGCTCGCCCTTTCTTATGACTCGCCTCTTCCATTTTCCTTTTTTATCATATACATCCCAATATTCCACGACAAAACTCCTTATAGTTATTTTACACTATTTAGGGTATTTTTTAAAGAGATATGTACCCTCTTTACTGGACAAACCAGTAAGGAGGGTGTTTTTTATCTACCCAAAAGGTATATCTCTACTCAAAATGATGAAAACCTTTTTCAGTTAATTTATAAAAACTTAATAAATCATATTTGTATTATACAAAAAAATAATAAAAATTTTTAAAAAATAGAAAATAGCAGTCTTTTAGGTATTTTAACTACTTATTTTAGACTTTATTGTAATGTATAGATAAATTTTAAAAAATGTTTTCCCTTATCTCCTTGACAAAACTCCCCTTTTTTTTTTTACAATGTTCATATAAGATTTCATGAAATTTTAGCAAGATTATAGTTTTAGAAAAAAAAGGAGATGTAAAAATGAAGAAAATATATAGTTTAATAATAATTTCTTTATCAATTTTAATACTTTCAACAAATGTTTTTGCTTTTAATAATTACGATAATCAAAAGGCAGACTCTGATAAGTACCTTAAGGAATACAATGATTATATAGAATTTTTAGAAATCGAGAAAAATGAGGTTTTGAAAAATGTAAAAGAGCAATTAAAAGGTCATGAAAATACAGGTTTTTATAATTCTGTGCTAAGTGATATACAAAAAATGTATGAAGAAAAATTAGGCGAATCTATTGTATTTTACTCAAATAGAAGATATTATGTACCTAATGGGGCTGTTTTTAAAAGAGAAGACAAATACATGTCAGCCATTGACACCTATGTTCCTAATAAAAGTATCGATAGATTTATGAACAATAGAGTGACATATAAAGATATAATTGCCTTTATTATTGGAGCCCAAAAAATGGAAAATTATTTTGGGTCTGTGGGTTTAGCTTACAGTCTAATTGACTTTTTTGGTGGAAGTGTCTACCAAAACAATGCCATCAGAGCCAGAGATAATGGTTATGGAATACAAGTTACAACTTATAAAAACAAACAAGAAGGTGGTGGAACTTCATTTGTAGTAGCTTGGCCAAGTGAACCATATGTAACAACAGACGGTCAACGTATTTAGATAATATTAAATAGGCTAGCAAATTTGCTAGCCTTTATATTTATAAAGGAGTGATTATTTTTGAATCCAGAACTAACTACATTATTAATATTTATTCTCGGATTTATTGTATTCAATTTTTTTCCAGAAGGAGAAAAAAGCGATTTCAACTATAGATTTAAAATATTAAGAAATATAGCTTTTGTAATGTTTACCTTCGCATTTTGTTTTGATAAAACCTACTTATTGCTTTTATCAACTATATTAATTATAATTTTTTATTATTTTTATGATGAGAAAAAAAAGAGCGACAAGGGGATCTTTCTATACATGATATCTTCCATTGTATTAACTCCTATAGTATTTTTAATTCCAGATAAATATCACTTGGAATTTGCAAATTTATTTTCTCCAAACATTTATATGTATTTAATTCTTCTAACAAGCCTAATTTTCTTTGTTATGAATGTATATAATTTTAAACAAATTGCAACTTATTCAAAAAACAAGTTATACACATTTATATTTTTACAATCAATAATTTATATTGAATATTTTTATTTAGTGTATTTCTTTATTTTTAGATAAAATTTTAATATTTCAATTAAATATACTTCTATAAAAGAAAGACAGCTTCCATAATGAAACTGTCTTTCTTTTTTATATTAGAGATGAATATTTTTTAGCGACCGCCACCGCCACCACCACCGAAGGATCCTCCTCCGCCACCGACAGAAGTTGCTCCTCCCACACCAGGGCTGGCAAAACCAGTTCCAGATTGGTAGGACCTGTTTAACTTGCTGGAGAAGTTTCTTGTTGCAATAAGGTGAGCGTTGTAAACAGAATATTCACTGCAATAGGCTGGGTAAGCCTTGGCTCCCTTGACAAATTCCTTGTCCAAGAAGAAGATTGATGAATAGATTAAATACTCTTCCCACTTCTTGAAGTCAACTTCTTCTGTGACCTCATCAAGACAGTCCTTTAAATAATTTTTAAACTTAATTAGATTTTCGTAAAGAACTTTTCCCTTTTCAGTAACCCTTAGTTCCTTGCCAGTCCTTCTTGAGAAGAGGAATTTCTTTTCATATACATAATCTTCAAGGTAGCCTGCCTCTCTTAGGTTTCTAATAGAGGAAGTTTGGAATTCTTCGTAGTAATTTTCCATTTCCTTCTTGTGGCCCTTGACGTATTTCTTAAAGGCTTTGGCAGTGATGAAGTCCTCTTCGCTTTCTTCATTGGCAGCATTAATCATGTCAAAGAGTTCTTCTTCCATAGGCCCCATGTCTTCTGGCCTCTTTATAATTTTTATCTTGTTATCGGCAAAACCCCTGCCCTCTTCTATAAATTCTATGGCTCCTTCAAGGCTCCACTTCAAGATAAAGGCGTTTATATAATTTCCAACTAAGTCACTTGTAACAAGGTAGGCTTGACCGATAAAGTAAGACAAGTCTTCCATTGGTCCATCATAAGGTAGTTTTTTATAATATTCTCCCTTTAGGTCCTTAATTGTTGGAAGAGATTTTTTATTTTCAATTTTTCTCTTGTTAAAGGATAGGCTTGCAGCTCTTGCCACAAAATAAACTACTCCAAGTACAAGAGCCCCAACAAGACCTAGGACTGATTTTTCTGTATTTGACATTGGCTCTTGGTAGGCTTGACCTTCTCTGTTTTCCCAGTCTGACCCCTTGGCAGCCATATTGGCATAGTCGTCGAAGTTTTTATCAAGCTTGTAGGCAGTGTTGAAGTAGCCCTTTGGGAACTTCAGCATCACTGTTGCATAGTCAACATAATCTGTTGATTTCATTTGGATTACTCCGCCCACATTATGGATTTCACCCTTAAGACCAAAGCCCCACATTTCTACATCCTTAAAGGCTTCAAAGCCCTTAATATTTATCTCTACCTTCTCTGGCTTTGGGCTAAAGTTATATCCCACGAAATTAAAGTAGACCATGTCAGCGTCCTTTAGTCCCACAACAATGGGATTTATCGTGTAGGACAAGTTGTAGATGTTGTCCTTAAATTCACTTATCCCCCAAGTTAGTTCAACTTGGTCCTCCTTGTCAATCCTTCCATAGTGGTAGGCCTTGTCTTCAAAAGATGCATCAATGTCCCAAGGCATCTTTTCAGTGAAGTCCCTTCCAAGAGCATTGACAGAAAAATTTTCAATCTTTATGCCTTGCAAGTTTTCGATCCTCTTGTATCTCTCTGTGTAGTCCTTATTGTCTTCGTCGATTTCCCAAACTTCCTTTACCTTTGCAACTCCATCCCTATCTATGTTTGCATCAATTTTTATAGACTTAAAATCTTCTGCAAAGACGAGAACAGGTAGGAAGACAAATAAAATTGTAAGTTTAAATAAATTTTTTAATTTCATGTCGCAGCTCCTTTATACTTTATAAGTTTAGCATATAACTTTTATAAGAAGATTTCAATTTTTTATTTATAGTTCCCGTCCTCTTGTTAAATTTATTTTTTAATTTATAATTCCCGTCATCTTATTAAATTTATTTTTTAATTTATAATCCCCAGCTTCTTGTTATTTTTTATTTTGTAATTTCATCCCACTTTATAATTTGCTCTTAACTTGTAATTTTCTTTTAAGTACAAAAAATTTAATTTTCATTCAAAATTCACAAACTCATAAGCAAAGACAAGTTTATAGTTCCTTTCTACTCAATAAAAAATATTCTTTATCTTAATAGGCAAGGCAATTTAAAATTCCATAAAAAAAGAAGCTACCAAAAATGGTAACTTCTAAAAAATTTATAGTTCTTTAAGATATTTCTTTAATAATTTGTATGAAGCTTCTTCATCCACAGTAGAAATTAGTCCAGCTGATGACAGGATATACTCCTTATCTAAATAACATTTTACGTCCCTGTTAATTAGATATTTTTCATCTAAGTCCCTAATGGCTGATAGGATCTTCTTTGGATCATCAGAATTGATGAGAGATCCACCAGTTCCAATAAACATTTCTGCCGGTCTCAAATCTTTTCCATACTGTTCATAAATAGTTCTAGTAGGTGTCTTAATTTTTTTTATGTGGCCAACGTGTCTCATTAGTGATGTATGAGTTGCTATATAACACAAGACATTGTCAAAGAATAGGTCTTCATCATTGTCTGGAATGTAGTTAGTATGGTTAAAGCGAAATTCAGTTTTTTCCTTCGCATCTTTTATTCCAAACTTAAGGAAGGGTTCATCACCAACTGACTCGTAAAGAGCAGTGGCAGAATACCTCATACCCATATCGCCTTCCACAGTCCTCTTTTCATAGGGCTCATCAATGGGAGGTGAGATGACATTTTCTTCTCCATAATAAGTTTTTCCTATGGAATGGATATCTGTAGTTGCCCCGCCAATATCAACAGATAAAATAACCTTATCCAAATATTTGGCGTAAACTGACATGGCCTTTTGAACTGCAACTGGAGTTGGCAATAATATTTCAAAATCTTTACTTAGTAGATCAATTCCCTTGGCATGGGCGATAGTCTTTATGAAAAGATCTCCAATTGTCTGTCTAAGGGGCCTATAATTTATTGTGTTTGTTGTTGGCATGACATTTTCTGTGAAGTCACAAGGGACATCAGCTTTATTAAAGATGTCCCTTATTTCTTCATGAGTGTCAATGTTTCCTGCCACAACTACAGGAGTTTTAACAGATCCCTTTGCAAGTTTCTTTGCATTGTAGATTATGTTATCCCTGTTGCCGTGGTCAGTTCCTCCACATAAGACTATGATATCGGCACCAGCAGATTTTATTTCTTCTACTTGCTCATCCTTGAGTTCGTAGGAATAAACATTCAAAATCCTGGCACCACTTGATAATGACGCAAGTCTTGCAGCGTCAGTAGTAAGGCTTTTTGAAAAACCTATAGCTATGACCTTTAGTCCTCCTGATGCCGAAGAACAACCTAATATTTTATCGTATTTAACATCAGAGATTTCCCTTAGCTTTTTGTAAGCCTTATTAAAGCCCTCTCTAACATCGGTCTCCACAGTAGTATAACTTGAAGCTCCAGCCAAAATTACATTTTTATTTGTATCCACTAAATGCAACTTTGTATAAGTTGATCCAACATCGACTAAAAGATAAATCATGCTAATTTTTCATCTACCACTTTCATAATTTCTGCGTGATTCTTTTCAACAATCTTTCTTGTAGCAGCCATTTTTTCTTCAAGTTCGTGTCTGTAATCTTGGTCCTTAAGTGAGTTAAGGTTGATGATTACATTTAGGAAAGCTCCGTGAACTGCAGCTTCAATGTTTAATAGAGCTACTGCTACGTCAGTGATTGCATTTGAATTACCTTTTTCAGCAAGTTCTCTTGCGTAATCGTATAATTCAGTAACTTTCATTCCAAGTCCAAGAGGTACTTCAATTGCATTTCTGTATCCTTCTTGAATTTTTTCTGATCTTAGAGCTTTTTCTTCTTCAGTTTCCTTAGGAAGTTTCATAGCGTCCATAACACCATTAAAAGAGCTAGCGTCTTTGTCGATTCCATCAACAAATTCATCCTTGTATTTTAAAAGTTTTGCTTGAAGTTCTTCCATTCTTTCAGAAACGTCCATATATTTTTTCTTGCCAACAGTTAGTCCTGCAACCATTGCAAGAAGTGAAGCAGCCATTGATGCATTTAGGGCAGCAATAGATCCACCACCAGGTGCTGGTGAATCTGAAGCTGTTTCATTAGCAAATTCTACTATATTTAAATCTTTAAGCATTTTTCCTCCCGTGAATTAGAATAATCCAGTAATAACTCCGTTGTTATCAATATCCATCTTGTTAGCAGCTGGAACTTTTGGAAGTCCTGGCATTACCATGATGTTTGAAGTTTGAACAACGATGAAGCCTGCTCCTGCAGATACTCTTACATCTTGAATTTCAATGTCAAAGTCTGTAGGTGCGCCCATTATCTTTTGATCATCTGTAAATGAGAATTGTGTCTTAGCTACACAGATTGGAAGCTTGTCAAGACCAATTTCTTCAAGTTTCTTAACTTGGTTCATTGCAGCCTTAGTAAATTTAGCTTCTCTACCTCTGTAGATTTCTTTAACAATTGTGTTTACCTTGTCAACGATAGATGCATTTACATCGTAAAGTGGTTTGAAGTCAGCTTTTCCTTCGTCGATTAGTTCAACAACTTGTTTAGCAAGGTCTTCTGCACCTTCGCCACCCTTTGCGAAACATTCACAAAGTGAAATTCTTACTCCAAGTTCTTTACAAAGTTCTTCTAATTTAGCAATTTCAGCTTCAGTATCATCAGCAAATCTGTTGATTGCAATAATAGCTGGAACGCCAAACTTCTTAATATTTTCAACGTGACGTCTTAAGTTAGCAAATCCTTTTTCAAGAGCTTCAACATTTTCAGTCTTAAGTTCTTTTTTATCTACTCCACCGTGCATCTTAAGAGCCTTAATTGTAGCAACAATTACAACTGCATCTGGAGAAAGACCTGCCATTCTACATTTAATGTCCATGAATTTTTCAGCACCAAGGTCAGCACCGAATCCAGCTTCTGTAACTGCGTAATCACTTGTTGCAAGTGCAAGTTTAGTAGCTAGGATTGAGTTACATCCATGAGCAATGTTAGCGAAAGGTCCACCGTGAATAAATGCTGGTGTATTTTCAAGAGTTTGTACCATGTTTGGTTTTAATGCATCCTTAAGAAGCATTGCAACAGCACCTTGGATTTCAAGGTCAGCAACTGTTACAGGTTCGTTATCTAGGTTGTAACCAATGATCATTTTTGCAAGTCTGTTCTTTAAGTCTTCAATGTTTTCTGATAGACAAAGAACTGCCATGATTTCAGATGCAACTGTAATCATGAAGTGGTCTTCTCTAGGGAAACCATCAGCTTTTTTACCAAGAGATATAACAACATTTCTAAGAGATCTATCATTCATGTCGATAACTCTCTTCCAAGTGATTTGTCTACAGTCAATTCTTAGAGCATTTCCTTGGTGGATGTGGTTATCGATACAAGCTGAAATAAGGTTATTTGCAGCTGTCATTGCGTGAAGGTCTCCTGTGAAGTGAAGGTTAATGTCTTCCATAGGAACTACTTGTGAGTATCCACCACCTGCAGCTCCACCCTTAACACCAAATACAGGTCCAAGAGATGGTTCACGAAGAGCTACTGCTGATTTCTTTCCGATTCTGTTAAGTCCTTGAGTAAGACCAATAGAAACTGTTGATTTACCTTCACCTGCTGGTGTTGGAGAAATAGCAGAAACTAGAATAAGTTTACCATTTTCACTGTTTTCTTCGATTCTCTTGATTGCATCCCAAGAAATCTTAGTCTTATATTTACCATATTGTTCAAGATCGTCTTTTTCAAATCCAATCTTTGCAGCTACTTCTTCAATTGGAAGCATTTTTGCTTCATCAGCTATTTGTATATCTGTTTTAAATCCCATTTTACTTAATTACTCCTCTATTAAAAGTGTTTCAAGAACTTGTTCTTGCTTAAATCCATCAATTTGCATGTAGTAAGCTGCTGAATCAACAAGAGCTTGTAGTGGAAGAAGTCCAATAAGTTCAGTGTTAACAACAGTTACTCCGTATCTCTTAGCTTCTGATTTTACCATTTCAAGAGCTTGGTAAATTGCAGTTTTTTCGAAGTTAACAAGGTTCATTGATACTTGTGTTTGACCCTTTTCTTCTAGTTCAAGACCGATAGCCTTACAGAATCTAAGTCCTCCACCAATGTGACGAACTGTTTTTGCAATTTTATCAGCAATAGCTAAGTCGCTTGTATTTAAGTTTACGTTAAATGCGATAAGGTGGAATCTTGCAGCAACAGCTGTAGCTCCTGATTTAACGTTCATTTCTTGTGGACCGAAGTCTGGTTTCCATTCAGGTTCTTTGATTTTGTCGAAGAATCCTTCGTATTGTCCCTTTCTAACCTTAGCAAGGTTCTTTCTGTCTGGACTTGTTGCAGCATCTTCATATAGGTAAACAGGAATTCCCATTTCTCCTATTGCCTTACCAACTTTGTTAGCATATTCAACGCATTCTTCAGTTGTACATTCAGTTACTGGAACAAAAGGTATAACATCAACTGCGCCCATTCTTGGGTGAGCACCTTCATGTTTAGACATATCGATTATTTCAGTAGCAACCTTTACAGATTCAAGAACTGCAGCTATAACAGCTTCTGGTTCACCAATTACTTCAACAACAAGTCTGTTGTGGTCAGCATCTGGTTGGTAGTCGATAAGTTTTACATTTTCTTTTGCTCTAAAACATTCAGTAATTTTTTCAACTTTCTCAAGGTCTCTACCTTCAGAATAGTTTGGAATACACATTACTCTTTTCAATTAATTTTCCTCCTATTAATTTGAATTATTTAATACTTTTTTCTTACTTCTATATTATAAGTTAACTATCTTACTATTTATTAAAATTTTACTACTTTTTCTACTTCTTCAAGAAGTTTTCCAGTGTTAATAAGTTCTTGAGCTTTTTCAAGTTCTTCATAGATTTCGATAGACTTGTCATCTTCGATTAATGCAACTTGTTTTCTAATTACATCGTGTGCAACTTTTGTTCCCTTACCAAGTTGATATTTGTTGTCTTCCATTTCCATTCTGAAATCAAGAGCTTGAGCAGCTATCATAAGTTCAGTAGTAAGGATTCTAGCTGTGTTCTTAATAACTTCTCTTGCTTTTCTTGATGCCCAGTTACCCATAGAAACGAAATCTTCTTGGTTTTCACAAGATGTTATTGAGTCAACACTTGCTGGGTGAGATAAAGTTTTGTTTTCTGATGCTAAAGCAGCTGCTGCATATTGTGTGATCATGAAACCAGAGTTTAGACCAGGGTGTTTTACTAAGAATGAAGGCATTCCAGAAAGTGTAGTGTTAACCATTCTTTCAATTCTTCTTTCAGAAACATTACCTAGTTCAGAAACTGCAATTGCTAAGAAGTCAAATGGTTGTGCCATAAGTTCTCCGTGGAAGTTACCACCAGAAATTACCTTACCATCATGAGTGATGATTGGGTTATCAGTTGCAGAGTTAAGTTCGATTTCAACTTTTTCTTTAACATATTCAAGAGTGTCTTTAGAAGCACCGTGAATTTGTGGCATACATCTAAATGTATAAGCATCTTGTACTCTAAGTTCAGCTGTGTGAGTGATATAAGTTGAACCTTCAAGAATATTTCTTAAGTTTTCAGCAGTCTTAAGTGATCCTGCGTGTGGTCTAATTGTGTGAAGTTCTTCCCAGAATGCGTCGATGATTCCTCTAGCAGATTCACAAGCCATAGCTCCAGCGATATCAGCAATCTTAGAAAGTTTAAGTGCATCGTAAGTTGCAAGTGCTCCAGTTGCTGTAAGAACTGTTGTACCGTTAATTAGTGCAAGACCTTCTTTAGCTGCAAGTGCGATTGGTTTTAAGCCAGCTTTTTCCATAGCTTCTTTACCTGGAAGAAGTTCGCCTTCATAGTAAGCTTTTCCTAGTCCAAGCATTGGAAGAACCATGTGTGCAAGTGGTGCTAAGTCACCAGAAGCTCCAAGAGATCCCTTTTCTGGAATAAATGGAACTACGTTTCTATTTAACATTTCAAGAAGTAATTCAATAGTAGAAAGTCTGATACCAGAAACACCCTTTAGAAGTGAGTTGATTCTAATAAGCATAACTCCTCTTACTTCATCTTCAGGAAGTGGGTTGCCAAATCCAGAAGCGTGAGTTCTAATAATGTTTTCTTGAAGTTGAACTGAATCTTCTTTAGAGATACTTACTCTTGATAGAGAACCAAAACCTGTGTTGATTCCATAAACAACTCTTTCTTCTTCAACAATTTCTTCAACGTATTCTCTTGATTTGTTTACATCAGCAATTGCCTTTTCATCAATTTCAACCTTAACATGGTCTCTACATACGGCTACTAATTGTTCAAGATCAAGATCGTTACCTGTTAATACTACTTTGTTCATAATTGTACTCCCTTTCTTTTAATACATTGCATCTTACTTACTAATTCAAAAGAAAATATTAAAGATGAAATATTAAGTCATCTTTTGAAAAAGTAGTTGCCAAAATTTCTTCATCTGCATGGTGAGTCCTTGCAAATGTTTTCTAAGTAGATTCTATTCTAAATATAAATCATTGTCAATAATTTTTGAGGAAATAAAACTCTATTCACTTAAAAAGTACAATCTTTTAATACGTTTTCTCAATAGTATGTTTCTCAGATTGCATGTTATAATGTCACTTGTTATCTTTTTCCTGCAAAATTTATTTTTAAAATTTTTTTATTAGTAAATACTTTAAATAAAATATGTTATTAGTTTTAATCTATATTTAAATTCTCACTAATAAAATTAAGAATAAAGTTTACATAAAAAATGACTTAGTCTCCTAAGTCATAAATTTCATATTAATCTTTCTTCATTAGTCCATAGATAATAAGTCCTATGGAAAGTATAAAGGCAATTTTTAATGTAAGGTCATCTTTAAGATAATCAATTAAATCATTTTGATAAGATGATGTCATCTTCAAGTCCATAAGTGGCATGAAGTGAATAAATATTATCAATAAAACAGTCAATACCACGCCTGTAATTATATACTTGTCTCTAACTTTCATTTATTTGCTCCTTTCTTACTATTAAATAGGCTCCCACAACTTTCTTTGCAGTCCCTTCTGAAACTTTTCTTCCATTTTTATGTATTTCAAAGTCATAGTGATTTATCTCAGGGAAAAGACTCAGGCTTGCAAAAGTTTTTCCTTCAACTTTTACTTCAAGATCCAAATCAATTTTAATTTTCTTCTCCACATCAAAACCTAGGGAATTAGAAATTATTTTTGGGTCCATGGAAAAGTCTACCATGTAATCATTTTTTAAAATTTTTCCTCCAATTTTAATCTCAGCATCTTCTTCCTTTTCATTTTTACATATTGATTGGTAAAGATCACGTCCACTAAATTCTAAAACATTCTTAACTTCTGAAATGTTTTCAATTGTATAGCCTTCTTTATTCTTCACTTCTTCTTCGGTGTAAGCATCCCTATCAAGAAGTTTAATGTGTTTTATTTCTGCAATTTCATAGCCAAGACTTTCTTCCATTTGCTTCTTCTTTTCACTTGGCACTTCTAAAATTTCAAAATTTTTATTGCCCTTGTCTTGATTTAAATTTACTTCTTCTTGCTTATGGTCTTTCGGGGCTTCAGTATAGGACCTGTAGATAGTCCTTCCAATAAAGACTAAGCTTAGGAATAAAAGAGCAAAAAGAATAATTAAATTTTTCATTAAGCACTTCATTGCACTCGCTCCTTAAAAGAATTATATCATAAAAATATTTTCCCTTATTAGATTGCAATAAAAAATGACCTAGCCTCAACTAAGTCATTTACTTTAAATTTATAAAAGTTATTAAAGAACTTTTCCTAAGAAGTCTTTGGTCCTATCATTTTGTGGATTACCAAAAATTTCTTCTGGGCTACCTTCTTCTACGACGTAGCCGCCATCCATAAAGATAATTCTGTCGCCAACTTCTCTTGCAAATCCCATCTCATGGGTAACAACTACCATGGTCATTCCTTCCCTTGCAAGGTCCTTCATTATATCAAGAACTTCTCCAACCATTTCTGGGTCAAGGGCTGATGTTGGTTCATCAAAGAGCATTACCTTTGGATTCATTGCAAGGGCTCTTGCAATTGCAATCCTTTGTTTTTGTCCACCTGATAAAGACTTTGGAAAGGCCTCTGCCTTATCAGGAAGTCCAACTCTTGCAAGTAGTTCTCTTGCCTTTTCTTCTGCCTTAGCCTTTTCCATTTTCTTTACAAGTGTAGGAGCAAGAGTAATGTTGTCCAAGATGTTTAAGTTGTTAAAGAGATTAAAGGATTGGAATACCATTCCCATATCTTCACGAACCTTATTTATGTCAATCTTCTTTGAAGTAATTTCTTCATTGTCTACAAAGATCTTGCCACTTGTAGGACTTTCTAAAAGATTTAAGCATCTCAAAAAAGTTGACTTACCTGAACCTGATGGTCCAATAACAACTACAACTTCTCCATCTTTTATCTCTTGGTTTATTCCCTTTAGGACCTCAAGTTCTCCAAAGGATTTTGTAAGATTTTCTACCTTAATCATTTGCAAGTCTCCTTTCTAGACGTCCCATTGCCTTTGAAAGGCTGAAGGTCATAATGAAGTAGATGCAGGCTGTGAATATAAAGGGCCTTACTAGTTCAAAAGTTCCCGATGAAATACTTTTACCTGCGTACATTAACTCTCCAACGCCAACTGTATAAGTAATTGATGATTCCTTAATAAGTGTTATAAATTCATTAACTAGGGCTGGCAAAATATTTTTTATTGCCTGTGGCATGATGATTTTTCTCATGGCTTGCTTTTCATTAAGTCCAAGAGACCTTGCAGCTTCCATTTGACCATAGTCAACTGAACTAATTCCTGATCTTATAATTTCTGCTATGTAGGCAGCAGAGTTTAAAGAAATAGAAAGTGCACACAAGAACATTGGCGCAGTCAAAAGTGTAAATTGTTCTGGAATAATTTTTTTAAGTCCAAAGTACACAATCATTATTTGCACAAGCATTGGTGTCCCTCTTACGATTTCTATATAAACACTTGATAAGATATTAAATATTTTTAATTTTGATATTTTCATTAGAGCAAGAATTACCCCAAGTGTGAAACCTAAAATGACGCCGATTATTGAAAGTTCAATAGTGGTTATGGCACCATTTAGGTAGGTCGGTAAGTACCTCTCTATGAAAGATATTTGATTCATGATTCCCATTTTATCCCCTTATTTTTTTTTAAATAAAAATTCCCCACATTTAATGTAGGGAATATTTAATTATTTCATTGCCTCTTTATTAGATAGTTCAATATACTCATCAAACCATTTGTCTACTTGGCCTGAATCTTTTAATCCTTTAACAACTTCGTTAACAGCTTTTGTTAAGTCGTCGTTTCCTTTTTTAACTGCTACTGCAAATCCACTGTCATCTGGAATTCCTAGGTCCTTTATAATGACTAGTCCGTCAGTGATTGAAGCAAATTGCTTAGCAGGTAGTTCTGATAAGAAAGCTGCATCAATGGACTTGTTCTTTAATTGTTCAATGATGACATTGTTAAGATCAAATCCCTTGCAATTGTTTCCAAATTTTTCTGTCGCAAACTTGTGTTGAAGTGTACCAAGTTGTGTACCAACAATTTTTCCTTTTAGGTCATCAAAAGTTTTGTACTTGTCTTTGTTTTCTTCAGTTACAAGTAAAACTTGTTGTCCCTTTGAATATTCTTCAGAGAAATCAACTTGTTTCTTTCTCTCTTCGTCAGCACCCATGCCTGCTATAACCATGTCAACATCGCCTGAGTTTAGAGAAGCAAGAAGTCCTTCAAAAGCCATGTTCTTAACTTCAAGCTCAACTCCAAGTGAATCTGCAATGGACTGTGCAATTGCAATGTCAACACCTGTGAATTCTTCTTTACCAGATTGGAAGGATGTCCATTCCATTGGCGGGAAGTCTGCTGAAGTTCCAAGAACTATTTTTCCCTTTTTCTTAATAGCGTCAACTGTTGGTCCAGTAGTTGTTATTTCAAACTTCACTGCTTCCTTAGCTTCTTCCTTAGCTTCCTCTTTTTTTCCACAACCGAATAATAAGAGGGCTGTAATTGCAACAAGTGCAATATTAAAAATTTTCTTTTTCATGATTTCCTCCCAATATAATTTAAAATAGCCTTCTAAAGCTTGTGCTTTAAATTTAAAAAACATTATAACGTAAAGGCTTATGATTTTCAATGGCTTAAGACTACTTTATTAAATTAAAATTCTAATAGGTCACCTGCCTGCGCTTCTTCTATTGGGTTCCTATTTTCTTCTATAGGTTTTTGCTTTTCTACTGGTTTAGGATTTTCTTTTTCTACTGGCTTGGCCTCTGCCTTCTTAGGTCTTGAGAATTGGTAAACTCCCCAAGATTCTAACTCTGCATCTGTTCCCAACCAAACTGGTGCTCCAACCTTCATCTTTGGAAAAATTTCATTTTCTATATCGTAGTTAAACATCCTTATGCAACCATTGGAATAGTAGCCACCAATTTGTAAGGGTTTGATGTTGCCGTGAATACCATAACCACTTTTACCAGGTATGCTTAAGCCCATCCATCTTTCTCCAAGTGGATTCTTTGGATCATCGGCTGCAGCTGGCGTGTACTTGCCTCCCATTCCACCCCAGGCTGGGTTCTTGTGCATGTTATGAATCCTTGCCTTTGCTGATGGTGTTGGAGTAGATCCTGTCCCAAGAGTTACAGGAAACTTTCCTATAGATTGTCCTCCCTTATAAAGAGTAAGAGTCCTCCTAGACTTGTTAACCACTATCCAGTTGCCACTTGTTGGTGGATTAGTTACCATGTCATAAACTTCGTAATTTTCTGTATAAAGAGCCTGCTTTGTCTTAGCGTTCATCCCACCAGTTACAGGAAGGTTCATCCTTGCCTGCCACTTTTTTAGGGAATGAGTTCTCTCACTTCCAGACTTATTCATGAAGTCATTTTGTCTCACAAATCCCTTTGCTGAAACAAAACTTGGTAAGAGACTTAATGCCAAGATAAGGGCTCCCATTTTTTTATTTCTTTTCAAATTAATCCTCCAATTTATTCTTCAAGAATTCTCCTGTGTAAGAATCCTTGCACTTAATAATTTCTTCAGGTCTTCCAGTGAAGATGACTTGACCCCCACCTTCTCCGCCTTCTGGTCCAAGGTCGATTATGTGGTCAGCGCACTTTATAACATCAAGATTGTGTTCAATTGTTATCACGGTGTTGCCCCTGTCCACAAGTTCTTCCAAGACCTTAATTAATTTATTTACGTCTTCTGAGTGGAGACCAGTTGTTGGCTCGTCCAAGATGTAAAGAGTTCTTCCCGTTGCCCTCTTAGATAATTCTGTTGCAAGTTTTATCCTTTGGGCCTCACCACCTGATAGGAGTGTAGAGGACTGTCCCAATTTTATATATGAAAGTCCAACATCTCTTAGGGTTTCAAGCTTTCTCAAGACTCTCTCATGGTTTTGGAAGAAGTCAATGGCCTCTTCAACTGTCATGTCAAGGACATCGTAAATATTTTTGCCCTTGTATTTTACCTCAAGAGTTTCACGGTTGTACCTCTTTCCATGGCAAACTTCGCAAGGAACATAAACATCAGACAAGAAGTGCATCTCAACTTTTAAAATCCCGTCACCCTTGCAGGCCTCACATCTTCCACCCTTGACGTTAAAGGAAAATCTTCCCTTCTTGTAGCCACGCATTTTCGCCTCGTTTGTATTGGCAAATACATCTCTTATTATATCAAAGGCACCTGTATAAGTGGCAGGGTTTGACCTTGGAGTTCTACCAATTGGCGACTGGTCTATGTCAACAATCTTATCAATATTATCGAGACCTTCAATGGACTTGTGCTTGCCAGGTTTTATCCTAGACTTGTTTATCTTTTGGGCAAGACTCTTGTAGAGAATTTCATTTACAAGAGAAGACTTACCTGAGCCAGAAACTCCTGTAACGCAGACAAACTGTCCAAGCGGGAATTCAACATCAATATTTTTTAAGTTGTTTTCCTCTGCACCCATAACCTTAATGGACTTGCCTGTGTATTCCCTTCTTTTCTTGGGAACTTCAATCTTCTTTCTTCCACTTAGGTAGGCACCAGTTATAGACTCTTGAACTTCCATAATTTCTTCTGCAGTTCCTTGAGCAACAATTCTTCCACCGTTAATACCTGCAAGTGGTCCAATATCTACAATCTCATCTGCAGCAAACATGGTGTCCTCATCGTGCTCAACTACAATTAAGGTATTGCCAATATCTGTTAAGTTCCTAAGAGACTCAAGAAGCTTTGCATTGTCCCTTTGGTGGAGTCCAATACTTGGCTCGTCAAGAACGTAGATTACTCCAACAAGTTGGGAACCAATTTGCGTTGCCAACCTAATTCTTTGTGCCTCGCCACCGGAAAGAGTTCCTGCCATCCTGGATAAGGATAAATATTCAAGACCAACATTTACTAAAAATTCTAGCCTTGACTTAATTTCTTTTAAGAGCTCTTCGGCAATTATCATTTCATTTTTTGTAAACTCTAAATTGTCAAAAAATTCTAGGGACTTGTCAATAGACAATTCTGTTAGTTCATGAATATTTAGGCCTCCAACCCTTATTGCAAGAGATGAATCTTTTAATCTTGTTCCATGACACTTAGGACATGGGACTTCTTCCATAAACTCGTCAATCTTATCTAGCATCCTATCAGAGCTTGACTCAGTATATCTTCTCTTTAAGTTTTTTAAAATTCCCTCAAAGCCTCCAGAGTATTTTTTCTCGCCAGAGAAGTAGGAATTAAAAGTAAAACTAAGTTTTCCCTTGTAGCCTTCAAAAATTGCCTCGATAAATTCCTTTGGAGCATTTTTTATTGGTTCCTTAGTAGAAAAATTAAACTTCTTTGCAATTTGTGAAATTATTTCATAATAATAAGTTCCCTTAGAGTTAGAGTAACAAGCAATTGCCCCCTCATCTATAGAAAGCTCTTTGTTGGGAATAACCAAATCTCTTGAAACTTCTTTTGAAAATCCAAGTCCCTTACACTCGTCACAAGCTCCCATAGGGGAGTTGAAGGAGAAGGACCTTGGAGTAACTTCTTCTATTATAATGTTGCAGTGAGGGCAGGCAAACTTTGTGGAGAAAATCATATCATCTCCGTCGATTACATTTATCTTTGCTATCCCATCACTTAGGTTTGTTGCAATTTCTAGCGAATCCGCAATTCTTGATTCAATTTTTTCTTTTATTATTATCCTATCAATGACAATGTCTATGTCATGATTTTTATTTTTTTCAAGTTCAATTTCTTCCCCAATGTCGTGCATTTCTCCGTCAACTAGAACTCTTAAAAAGCCATCTTTTTTTATTTTTTCAAAAACTTTTTTATGTTGACCCTTCCTATGTCTGACAACTGGAGAAAGAATTTGGATCCTTGTCCTCTCATCTAGTTTCATAATTTCGTCTACCATTTGGTCTATAGTATAGGAAGAAATTTCTCTTCCACACTCTGGACAAAAGGCATGACCAACCCTTGCATACAAGAGCCTTAGGTAGTCGTAGATTTCTGTAACTGTACCTACTGTTGACCTTGGGTTCTTTGACGTAGTTTTTTGGTCAATGGAAATTGATGGACTCATGCCTTCGATGTAGTCAACCTCTGGCTTGTCCATTTGTCCCAAGAACTGTCTTGCATAGGAAGATAGAGATTCCACATACCTTCTTTGACCTTCTGCATAAATTGTATCAAAAGCAAGGGATGACTTGCCCGATCCAGAAAGTCCTGTGAAAACTACAAATTTATTTCTAGGAATTTTAAGGTCAACATTTTTTAGATTGTTGACCCTGGCTCCCTTTACTATTATTTCGTCTTTCAATATAACACCTCTTTAAAGGATGGCAGATTTTTTCTTCTCCCTTAGATCCTTTATCTTGTCCCTAATTTCAGCAGCCTTTTCAAAATCAAGTTCCTCTGCTGCCCTGTACATTTCAGGTTTTAGGGCATCTATCATTTCATTTATTTCATCCTTAGTAAATTCATTTTCTTCATCTTTAATATCTTTAAAGTCAATGGACTCTTCTGCAGCAATGGCAGTATTTATGACTTCACGAACACTCTTGACTATGGTCTTTGGAGTGATTCCATGTTCTTCATTGTATTCTTCTTGAATTTTTCTTCTTCTAGAAGTTTCATCAATAGTTACCCTCATGGAAGGAGTTATAGTATCTGCATACATAATAACTTTTCCACCAGCATTTCTCGCGGCACGACCAGCAGTTTGGATAAGTGATGTGACAGAACGAAGGAAACCTTCCTTGTCTGCATCAAGTATGCAAACCCTGGAAACCTCTGGCAGGTCAAGACCCTCTCTCAAGAGGTTGATCCCAACAAGGACGTCAACCTTGCCAAGCCTTAGGTCTCTTATTATCTTCATCCTCTCCAAGGTATCCACATCAGAGTGCATGTAAGTAACCTTATACCCAATTTCCTTTAAATGTCTTGATAAATCTTCAGACATTCTCTTAGTTAGGGTTGTGATAAGGACTCTTTCTCCCCTCTCAATGGCTCCATTCACTTCATTTATTATGTCATCAATTTGATTTTTAATTGGCCTTACTTCTATTACTGGATCAAGAAGACCTGTTGGCCTAATAATTTGTTCAACCTCTTGCTCAGTGTGCTCAAGTTCATAGGGTCCTGGAGTTGCAGAAACATAAACGCATTGGTTCATCATTTCTTCAAACTCATTAAATCTTAATGGCCTGTTGTCTAAAGCCGAAGGAAGTCTAAAACCATATTCAACTAAAGTTTCCTTACGAGCCCTGTCCCCATTGTACATACCCCTAATTTGTGGAATAGTTTGGTGGGACTCATCAATTATTGTCAAGAAGTCCTTTGGAAAATAATCTATTAATGTATAGGGTCTTGAGCCTGGAGCCCTACCTGATAGGTGTCTTGAATAGTTTTCTATACCAGAGCAAAAGCCCATCTCAGACAACATTTCCAAGTCGTACCTTGTCCTCTGTTCCAACCTTTGAGCCTCTAAAAGTTTTTCTTGGTCCTTTAAGACCTTAAGTCTTTCCTCAAGTTCCTCTTCTATTGTTACTATGGCACGCTTTACCTTTTCTTCTGAAGTGGCAAAGTGGGATGCCGGAGTGATGTAGGCGTGGTTAAGATAATGGAGGACTTGACCTGTCAAGGCATTTACCTCTGTTATCCTGTCAATCTCGTCGCCAAAAAATTCGACTCTAATAGAATTTTCTGATGATGAGGCTGGGAAGATTTCCAAAATATCCCCACGAACCCTAAAGGTCCCACGCTTAAATTCATAATCATTTCTAACATATTGGATGTCAACAAGCTTACTCATGACTTCGTTCCTGTCCTTTATCATGCCAGGTCTTAGAGAAATCGCCAACTTTTCATAATCAATTGGATCTCCCAAGCCATAGATGCAGGAAACTGATGCAACAATGATTACGTCCTTTCTTTCGAAAAGAGCCATAGTTGCAGAGTGACGAAGCTTATCTATCTCATCATTAATAGAGGAATCCTTCTCAATGAAGGTATCAGTCCCTGGCACATAGGCCTCTGGTTGATAGTAATCGTAATAAGAAACAAAGAATTCTACAGCATTCTCTGGGAAAAATTCCTTTAACTCCGAGCAAAGTTGGTAGGCAAGAGTCTTGTTGTGGGCAATTACCAGAGTTGGCTTTTGGACCCTCTCTATTACATTTGCCATGGTAAAGGTCTTGCCCGAACCTGTTACCCCAAGTAAGTTTTGGTGCTTGTAGCCCTTTTTGATCCCCTCAGTTAATTTATCAATTGCTTGAGGTTGGTCACCTGTAGGCTTATATTCAGAATGAATTTTAAATTCCATTTAATCACCTTCTAGTAAGAAAAAATACTGGAGTCAGTCCTCTTTTCTGTTCCACCAATATAAACGTCTTTATCCTTTAAAATAATCTGGCCCCTCCCCATGTTCTTGAAGTCACTTACAACTTCAACTTCATGGCCGAGATTTTTTAGTTCATATATTATTTCAGGCCTAAAGTCCTTTTCCACCTGAATCTTTTTGTCATTAATCCACATGATTCTTGGCGCATCAAGGGCAGCTTGTGGATTTAAATTAAAATCTATCATATTCATGAGGACTTGGACATGGGCTTGAGGTTGCATAAAGGCTCCCATTATTCCAAAGGCTCCAAGTGCCTCCTTATTTTTTGTCATAAAGCCAGGAATTATTGTGTGATAAGGAAGCTTTCCTCCCTCAAGAGAATTGGCAAGTCCTTCTTCAAAATAAAAGTTTTCAATCCTATTGTTTAAACTTATCCCAGTTCCAGGTACGACAATACCTGACCCAAAGCCAGCGTAGTTTGATTGAATCATTGAAACCATGTTGCCATCCTTGTCAGCTGTTGCAAAATAAACTGTGTCAGAAGAATTAATTTTAAAAGCCTCAGGACTTTTTGCCCTGTCACTTATTTTTTTCCTCCTGTCATCAGCATAGTCCTTAGACAAGAGCCTTTCTATTTCAATTTTCATCTTAGCTGGGTCAGCCACATAGGCCTTAGCATCAGTAAGAGATAATTTTATGGCCTCAATAATATTGTGAAGGGTCTTAGGGTCTTCACGGTCTTTAATTTCCATTTCACTTAAAATGTTCAGAGCCATTAAGACAGATATGCCGTGGCCATTAGGAGGAATTTCCCAAATATCAATTCCCTTGTAGTTGGTAGAGATTGGATCAACGTAGCTTGCTTCAAATTCTCTTAAGTCATCAAGACTTAAAAAACCTCCAAGCCTTTCAACTTCACTTGCAATTTTTTCTGCAAGCCCTCCTCTGTAAAAGGATTCTCCCTTGGTATCACGAATTTCTCTAAGGGTCCTTGCCAAGTCAGGAGACTTGAAGACTTCTCCAGCCCTTGGAGCCCTTCCATTTATAGTAAAGGACTTAAAAAATTCCTTAAACTCTTCCCTATTTAAATTTTTATATTTTTCCACGCTTTCTCCCCAAAGTTTTGCGATTTGAGGAGTAACTGGATAGCCCTCTTCTGCATAAGATATTGCAGGCTCAAAAATTTTATCCAGGCTGAGGCTGGCAAAGTCTTCATGAACTTTCATTACTCCACCAATAAGTCCCGGTGTATTAATTACATTTACCCCACATGAAGGCATTTTATCGTAGCCCTTTTCTCTTAGCTTTTCAATAGAAATATTTTTAGGACTTCTGCCACTGGCATTTATTCCATAGAGCTTGCCTTCAAAATAAATCAAGGCAAACATGTCTGATCCCAGTCCATTGCCTGTAGGTTCAACTACTGGCAAGGTCATTGATGCCGCAAGGGCAGCATCAACGGCATTTCCTCCTTCAAGAAGAATTTTTGCCCCAGCACTTGTTGCATAGGGTGACGATGTGGCAACCATTCCGTTTTTTCCAAAAATTGTCCTCCTTGTTGAAGGATAGGGATAAGAGTTGTAATCAAATTTCATTTTATCATCCTTTAAAATATTTCCATGAGCTTATCTTCTATAAAACTTAAACAAAAGCATATTAACCTATTTAAGTTAATTTGTTTTTATAAATTTATATTTAAATTCATATGACTAACTTTCTAAATAAGTGTCTACTAACAAAGTTTATTCTATAATTAAAGAGTAAATAATTCAACTTCTAGGAGCTTATAAAGTCTTATTAAGTTCTTGCATTTTATAAAGCCATAAAAATCTATGAAGTCACTTCCTTTCGCAGAGTTAAAATTTTTTACGAGTCTGTAGCTTTCTATAACTTTGCAAATTTTCCATAACTAATCTTCCTTTATAATTTCAAACAACAAAAAAGAGACCTCTCACTTGAAGTCTCTCAAAAATTTAATTTACTATTTCTTTTTTTTAGATTTTTTCATACTTTCTTTAAATCTCTTTAAATTTTGCTTATATTCATAGGCATCGTAAATTTTTATTTTTTTGTTATGGCTTTTTGCCACTTCAAAGACCCTATCTTGATCATTTTCGTCGAAGAAGAATCTCTTTGTGACATCACCCTTAGTAAAATATAAAAGAATCTTACCCTTTTGATTAGGCACTTTTTCATAAGTTATAGCATCGATCTCTGACCACTCCCAAAGCTTGTAGGTCTTAGTGATTTTCATATCAGTGTACATCTCAAGGCCTTTGGAGCTTGCTGCCACATATCTTTTTGTAATTAGGGAAAGCAAGAGGAGTAGGGCAAGGACTACTGTCAACTTATACTTTGTGAATATGCCCAGTATAATCAAAAGAGAAGTGATCATGTAGGCATACTTTTCAGAAAATTTATTTCTAGGATTTACATATACGTATTTAATTGCTTCGCTGTCGTCATCCCAAGGTAATTTTATATCTGACACATAATCACTTCTTTCTATTATTTACATTTTAAATTTTTATTTTTTATTAGCACCTAATATTTAATTAAGCGTTAACCTTTGGAGCCTTACCTTCTGCTCTTAATTTTTCAAGTTGAGCAAGAGCATATTTGTGTGCTTCTTCAGGAGCCTTAGCTGCTTTTCTCATAGTAGTTTTGCCAAATACATTTGTATAAGCTCCGTCAGCCCAGAAGATATTTCTGCCCATGAATGCAGTTAAACAAGCATAGATTGGATTTAGTAAGTTAACAAAGGCAAATGGGAAATATACAAATGGGTTCATTCCTAGTATACCTGATTGGTAAGCACCACAGGCAGTCCATGGGAACATACATGCCCAAAGTGTACCAGCATCTTCAAGTGTTCTTGAAAGCATATTTCTTGCAAGACCAAGTTCATCATACTTGTTGTCGTATAAAGGAGCTGGAACACCGATTCCTAGGAATTGGTCACACATTGCTGCGTCACAGAAGATTGATGTAAGCATTGTTGCGAATACAAGTCCACCAACAGTGTGAATTTTATGTTTAACATTGCCAAAAATTCTTTCAACAGAACCACATTTTTCAAGAGCACCACCAAAGGATACTGCAAGTAAAATTAAGTTAACTGTCCACATTTGATGGTCCATACCACCTTTTGCAAGAGCCTTATCTACAAATTCATTTCCAGTTTCAACAGATGGTCCATAGTGTAGCACGCTAAAAATTTCCGCTACATTGTGATGACCTTGGAAGATAACTGCAAATAATACACCAGTCACTACAGAAATAATAACGCCTGGAAGTCCAGGAACTCTTAAAATACAAACTGCAACGATAACTGCTATAGGTAAAAGTACTAGTGGGTTAAGGTTAAAGTTTGCTGCAAGTGAATCTTCAATACCTTGTGCAATTGATGGATCATAATTTACAACATCAATTCTTGATCCAAGAATTGTATAAAGGATTAGGGAAATTATAAATACAGGACCTGTTGTAGAAACCATTGCTGTTACGTGGTCAAATAATCCTGTTCCAGAAACACCTGATGCAAGGTTTGTAGTATCAGATAGTGGAGAGAATTTATCTCCAACATAGGCACCAGAAATTACCATACCTGCTGTTAGTGCAGGGCTGATTCCAAGACCAACACCTATTGTCATAAAGGCAATACCTATTGTACCTGTTGCTGTCCAAGATGAACCACAAGCAAGAGATACGACTGCGATAAGCATACAACCTACTGGTAAGAATAATTGTGGTGTAAGTAATTTCAAACCGTAGTAAATAACTGCTGGAATAGTTCCTGATATCATGAAAGATGATATTAATAGACCTACTGTAAGTAGAATTAAAATTGCTTCAAGAGTAGCTGTAAGTCTTTCGATTATACCTTCTAACATGTCAGAAAAACTGTGTCCACAAATTCCACCTACTATGCATGCAATACAAATTGCAATTACTAGTGGCATGTGAGCTGCGTCGTAACCGCCATCAGAAAAGTTGAAAACATATACCATCAAACATACCATTGTAATGATTGGCAAGAACGCTTCAACAATACTTGGTAGTCTAACAGTTTTTTGACCGTCGTTCTTCATAAAATAACCTCCTTAAAACATATTGTAAGGCACGCTATAAAGTATTTAGTGTGTCTGCGATACAGTATATGAAATTTTTGTATCGCTGCAAATGTTTTCTAGCTTCATCTTACTCCTGCAAGAAGTATAAGTCAATAATAATTTATAAAGATTTTTTTATTGTATTTTATTTAATACAATAACTTTCTTTGTTTTTATGCTAATTTAATAAACTGCACTTAGTGTTTGTATATGTAAGATAGTATTTTTAAAGATTTACAGCTTCTTAGTTAAAAGTATTAAATCATTGTATTTTCGAGTTTTACAATTTCATTATTATTAATTCTATTTTAAGTATTATATATTTTATTTATTGATTAATGGATTGTCTATAGTTTTGTATAATCTTTTTAAGGATAAAGTTTTCATTTAGACTTTTTTTAACTAAGACATAATTAGGATTACTTATTTAATAACAAATAAAAAACAGGCACTTAATTGTGCCTATCTTAATGACTAAAGTTAAATTTTAAATTATCCTATCAAGATAATAATACTGATCCGATTACACCACCGATTACTAGGAATACGTCAAATGCGATAAATGTAGGTACGCAAGTATCCATAATGTGATCGTGTTGTCCGTCAGCGTTAAGACCAGATGTAGGTCCCATTGTTGAGTCAGATGCTGGTGATCCTGCATCTCCAAGAGCTGCTGCTATACCAATTAAAAGTATAATAGCTGATTTAGAGAAGCCTAATTGTTGAGCTAGTGGAACGTAGATTGCTGCTACTACTGGGATTGTACCGAAAGATGTACCGATACCCATTGTAATAACAAGACCAATTGCTAATAGAACAATTGCTGATACTACAAGTGAAGCGCCTTCCATCATAGCTGCTGTGTCATTAACTAGGTGAACTACTGCACCTGAAGTGTTAAGAACATTAGCATAGCCACCTGCAACTAACATAACGAATGCGATAAATGCCATTAGGTCAAGTCCACCATTAACCATTTCATCAATTTCCTTCCATTTAATTGAACGAGTAATTAATAGGAAGATAATTCCAATTAATGCTGAGAATGGAAGGTTAGTTGTAATGATTTGAACTATAAGCATTGCTAGAGCTGAAATTAATGCTCCCCAAGCTTGTCCAGTCATATGAACTTCTTGATCAAGAGAAATAACTCCTGGGATTTCAACGTCATCATATTCTCTGTCTTTTCCGTAAAGAACAAATACTACAAAGATTAAACCAATTAACATTGAAAGTCCACCGATCCACATTACTTTTTGAGTATCTGCAACTGTTGTTGGCATACCTGCATCTGTCATGTTTGATGCGATAATGTTGTGGAAGATAAGTCCAAATCCTGCTGGGATCGAAATGTAAGGTGCCTTTAATCCAAAGCAAAGAGCTGATGCAACTGCACGTCTGTCAATCTTTAACTTATTCATAAGTCCTAGTAGAGGTGGAATTAGAATAGGTATAAAGGAAATGTGAACTGGTAAAAGGTTTTGTGAAAAGATTGATATAAATGCTATAAGGAAAATTAAATAAAATTTATTGTTTCCTACTAACTTAGAAATCTTTTTAGCAAGTATAGTAATAAGTCCTGATTTACCAATTGAGTATGCGAACATACCGATTAGGATATAAGCAAGAGCTGTCTCTGCCATTGTTCCCATACCACCAATGATTGTTCCAATAATTGCATCGCCTTCAGTTCCAAATCCTGGAAGCTTTCCAACTGTATTAGCTTGCCAAGAGTCTGGGTTAAATACGTATAGTGGCATGCCTGCAGTTAATCCTGCAACAACACCTGCTACTAAAAGTGAAAGTAGTACGTTAAGCTTTAACATACATAAAACTACGAGTAATAGTACCGATACTACTACGGGGTTAAATAATAACATATTATTCCTCCTTTGAAAATGTTTTCTTTATTTTCTCATATTATTGTACTTTTGTCAATAAACTAATTCTCTATTATGATAAATTATACAATCCTTTAGTCTAAATATTCTATTAATTTATTAAAGTGGTAATTGCCAACTTTTACTATTTTACTTGTTTTTATGAGGCATCATATCTTTCTATTTCCTCTCTCTTATGCAAAATTCAGAATAATGTTTTATAATATAAACTATTGTATTTTTTATTTTTAAAAATAAACATTATTTTGTGCAAAAAATAAAGGAGCCGAAACTCCCTTATTTTAAAATCCTATATTGTTTTCCTGCTTAATTATTTTACAAGCTTTCTATCTTCAACAACTAATTCTCCGTCAATATAAACTTGTTTACATAGGTTTGTTGCGAAGAAGTAAAGTGTGTAATCAATGTTGTGTGCATCAAAGATTGCAATGTTTGCCCTCTTGCCCTTGTCAAAGGATCCAATAGTTTTTGCCCTGTCAACAGAGTAAGCAGCGTTAATAGTTACTGCATTATAAACTTCAATTGGTGTAAGTTTCATTTCTAGGCAACCAAGTTGCATGATGAATTGAAGGTTTGCTGTTGGACATGATCCTGGGTTAGAGTCTGTACATAGTGTAATTGCCATTCCCTTTTCAAGCATTCTTCTTGCTGGAGCATAAGTGTCTAGCATAAGTGAGAAAGTTGTTCCTGGAAGAAGGTTTCCAATTACATTTGCCTTTGCAAGTGTTTCAATTTCTTCATCATCAACTACCATTAAGTGTTCTGCAGAAACTGCTCCAACCTTAGCAGCAACATCTACCCCACCAACATTTTCAATTTCATCTGAGTGGATTCTTAGTTTAAAGCCATGTTTCTTTGCAGCTTCAAGAATTCTTTCAGATTCTTCTGCAGTGAATACTCCTTTTTCACAGAATACGTCACAGAATTCTGCAAGATTTCTCTTTGCAACTTCTGGCATCATGTCGATTACGATGTCAACATACTCGTCTGGGTTATCCTTATATTTTTCGTGAATAACGTGAGCTGCCATAAATGTTGTGATAAGTTCTGTTGGGAAGTCTTCATTTAATTTTTTTAGAACTTCAAGTTCCTTTAATTCTGTTTCAAGAGTGATTCCGTAACCACTTTTTGCTTCAACAGAAGTTACACCATGAACTAGCATATGTTCAAGAAGGTTTCTTGTTTTATCATAAAGTTCATCAAAGCTTGCTGCATCTGTTGCCTTTAGTGTAGAAAGAATTCCTCCACCAGCTTCAAGAATTTCAAGATATTCCATTCCATTAAGCTTCATGGCAAATTCATTTTCACGACTTCCACCATAAACAAGGTGAGTGTGAGCATCAATAAGACCTGGAGTTGCAGTCTTGCCTGTAAGGTCAACTATTTCAGTCTTGTCATCTTTTAATTTTTCATAGCCATTACCTTCGCCAACTTCTAAAATCTTACCATCTTTAATAGCAATGTAAGCATTTTCTAAGATGTCAGCTTGGTTCATTTCTTCTCCCCTAAGTGGTCTACCAATATCCCTTGGTGAGAAAACCTGTTTAAGATTAACTAATATTTTATCCGCTTTCATAAATTCCTCCTTTTTTCTGTCAATATCTTAACACATATTATATACCCAATAAATATGAAAATATTTTTATTTAGATTTTTAAAATGTTTTTGGCCTTTTATACTTGTATTTTTTCTAATTATTTTATAGATAAAAATTTCAATATTATATTTTAGAAAAATATTTTCTTACTATCTTAAGTTTTAATTTTTATTTTTTAGGAACTCATCAAGTGTAATGACTTTATAAATCTTTATGACTTTATAGACTTCTTTAACTCTCTAGGTATTTGCGACTTCAAAAACATCTGCAACTCTATAAGAAGTCACAGATTAATATTAAACCATGACTTTATGAAGATTTACGACTTTATATTTATTTACAAGTTTATATTTATTTGCAAGTTTATAAATATTTTAGACTTCATAATCCCTTGCCAATCTACAATCCTTCACAAGTTCATAATTTTTTGTATCAATTTTTGTATCAATTATAGATGAAATTATAGAAGAGAATTTTTCATGTCCTTGTAAACTCCTTTCTATAAAATTTGAAAACGATTCATTTCTTCAATTTATCATGGTAAATTAATTGGGTTTTTTAGGGAATCATGTCCTTGACACTTGAGTTTTCAAGGCAATTTAAGAAAATTAATCACTTTTTTGAGATATTTTTAAAAATTTGGGAAATTAATTTCCCTTTGTATTTACTTTTCAATTTTTTTATTTTATAATGACTAATAAATGGAGGTTGATAAAAGTGATAAATAATCATAACGCAGAAGTTCAAAAGATTATGAAGGTAGAAATTTCAAACCTTCCAGAAAAAAAATCTTTTGAACAAGGAATTAGAAGAGCTCCTGATAGAGGATTTAGACTTTCAAAGGATCAAACTAAGATTGCTCTTAGAAATGCTCTAAGATATATCCCAGAAGAATATCACGAAGAACTAATTCCTGAATTTTTAGAAGAACTTACTACTAGAGGAAGAATCTACGGATACAGATTCAGACCAGAAGGAAGAATTTACGGTAAGCCAATTGACGAATACAAGGGAAATTGTTTAGCTGGTAAAGCTTTCCAAGTAATGATCGACAATAACTTAGATTTTGATGTTGCTTTATATCCATATGAACTTGTAACTTATGGAGAAACTGGTTCAGTTTGTCACGACTGGATGCAATACAACCTAATCAAACAATATCTTGAAATCATGCACGACGATGAAACTCTTGTAATGGAATCTGGTCACCCACTTGGACTATTTAAATCAAGAAAAAATTCTCCAAGAGTTATTATCACTAACGGTCTAATGGTTGGTCTTTATGACAATCTTGACGATTGGGAAATTGCTGAAGAAATGGGCGTTGCTAACTACGGACAAATGACTGCTGGTGGTTGGATGTACATTGGACCACAAGGTATTGTTCACGGAACTTACAACACTATTCTTAATGCCGGTAGATTAAAACTTGGTCTTGGAAATGAAGATAACTTAGCAGGTAAATTATTCGTTTCATCTGGACTTGGTGGAATGTCTGGTGCTCAAGGTAAGGCTGGAGATATCGCTGGTGCTGTTTCTATCATAGCTGAAGTTGATATTTCAAGAATCGAAACTAGACTTGAACAAGGCTGGATTAAGAAACTTGCTGAAACTCCTGAAGAAGCTGTTAAACTTGCTCAAGACGCTCTTGAAAAGAAAGAAGCTCTTTCTATTGCCTTACACGGTAATATCGTTGATCTTCTTCACTATATGGACGAAAACAATGTTCATATTGACCTACTTTCTGACCAAACATCTTGCCACAACGTTTACGATGGTGGATACTGCCCAGTAGGAATTACTTTCGAAGAAAGAACTGAATTATTAAGAACTGATAAAAAGAAATTCCACGAACTTGCTGACAAGACTCTTAGACAACACTTTGACGTTATTAAGAAACTTACTGAAAAGGGAACTTACTTCTTCGACTACGGTAACTCTTTCTTAAAAGCTATCTACGATGCTGGAGTTAAAGAAGTTTCTAAGAATGGTAAAGACGACAAAGACGGATTCATTTGGCCTTCTTATGTAGAAGACATCATGGGACCACTTCTATTTGACTATGGATATGGACCATTTAGATGGGTTTGCCTAAGTGGTAAACACGAAGACTTAATTGCAACTGACCACGCTGCAATGGAATGTATTGATAAAGACAGAAGATACCAAGATATGGATAACTATATCTGGATTAGAGATGCTGATAAGAACCAATTAGTTGTTGGTACTCAAGCTAGAATCCTTTACCAAGACGCTAAGGGTAGAGTTGCAATAGCTCATAAATTTAACGAACTTGTTAGAGAAGGAAAAATCGGTCCTGTTATGATGGGACGTGACCACCACGACGTATCTGGTACAGACTCACCATTTAGAGAAACATCTAACATTAAAGATGGCTCTAATGTAATGGCTGACATGGCTACTCAATGTTTCGCAGGAAACTGTGCTAGAGGTATGTCACTAGTTGCTCTTCACAATGGTGGTGGAGTTGGTATTGGTAAATCAATTAACGGTGGATTCGGTCTAGTTCTTGACGGATCTGAAATGGTTGATGAAATCATCGATCTTTCACTTACTTGGGACGTTATGAGTGGTGTTGCTAGACGTAACTGGGCTAGAAACGAACACGCTATCGAAGTTTCAAAAGAATTTAACGAAGATAATGAATTCGGACACATTACACTTCCTTACTTTGTTAAGGATGAATTAATTGATAATGCTGTTGATTCACTAAATCTTGACTAATATCAAAATATTTAAACCCCGCAGGACCCTGTGGGGTTTTTTTATTGTAAAAGCCTTCATAAACTTATAAAATTAATTTAAGATATAGCTTTAGTCTAAGGAGGAGTAATGAAAAATTATTATTTCAAAGAAAAATTTTTTAAAATTACAGACCACTACCCTATATTAGACGACGATGGAAATGCTGCCTATTATGTAAACCAAGATTTTACTTTATTAGGCTACAAGTCAAGTCTTTCTGATGCAAATAAAAATCCCATCTTTGACATTGACAAAGATATTTTCAGTCTCTTTCAAAAATTTAATGTAAATTTTACTGACGGAAGATATATGAGAGTTGAATCAAAATTTAGCCTTTTAAAAAGAAAAATTGACATAGACTATGATGGCGAGATTTTAAATTTGCAAGGCAGTTTTTGGGACATGAATTTTGACATTTATAAGGGTTCTGACTTAATTGGCGAAATTGAGAAAACTTTATTTGCCATGACTGACACTTATAGGCTCACAGTTCACGACGATAATTATAGAGAAGCTCTCCTTGCCCTTACCCTTTGCCTAAATAATATTAAGGACACTGCTAAATCAAGATCTAATTCTGCTGGCTAAAAAATATAAATAATACAAGAAAATTTAAAGTAAAAAATAAAAATCTGCTAAAAAATTTGATATGTACCCTCTTTACTGGACAAATCAGTAAGGATGGTAGATATCATAAAAGTCCTAGCAGTTTTTTTTATATTATAAATTTTTTAATTTCTCTATTATTTCCCTTACATTTTTCTCTACTTCATTCTCTTCAAGAGAAAAAATTCCACTGGACATACAAAGGCCAGGGATATCCTCCCCCTTAAATAAGTCTAGGTTTTCCTTGTTTATACCACCTATTGGAAATGCAGGTATCAAAACACTATCTCTTATTTCCTTGTATCTTTCCAAATCAATCATTGATGCATCTTTCTTGGTTTCTGTTTCAAAAAAAGCACCAGAACCAATATAAGATGCTCCCATATTTTCTGCCTCTATTGCAAGCTCTGAGGTTTTTGCAGTAGCACCAATTATTGGGTCTCTGCCCAAAATTTTTCTTGCAAGAGAAATTTCTTCATCATCTTGTCCTAGGTGAAGAGACGTTGCATATTCTTTGGCAAGTTTTAAATTATCATTGAGGATGAAGAGACAAGTTTCTTCAATTTCCTTTTTTAACTTTAAAATTTTTTCACCAAGCAAGGCTTCGTCTGATGCCTTATCCCTTAACTGGTAAATTTTCATGCCAGCTCTAATGGCATTTTTTATTTTTAACAAATCATTTCCATCAGAAATTCCATATAAACTTGGTCTCGCAAATTTATAGCTTGGCGATAAAATTTCAATATCTCCACTTATTTCATCAAGCCTTTGAATTTTACTTATTATATCTTGTGCATTTATACTTCCATCAACTATGACTTCTCTTGCAAGCTGCCTAAAAAATATTGCCGAAATAGCACAAGCCTTTAGGTTTGACATGGGCGCAGCCAAAAGTGAACCTATCATTGCTGATTCCATATCCCCAAGCCCACTTATTTTTCTCAAGCTATCATGACCACCTGGTATAGATATAAGCATGTGAGAGTTAGCTATTACTTCATACTTGCCACTTATTACAAGTGTTGCCCCAGTTTTTTCATTCACCTTTATTGCAAGTTCTATAAAGTCCTCTTCAGATAAATTTTTATCTCTTGAATCTATACCAGCAGAGGCTTTGCCACCAGCCAAATAATTTATTTCATTAAAATTTCCTCTAATGACATTAAACTTAAAATTGTCTAGAAGGTATTTTGCCAAATCCCTTCTTATCTTGCTAGATCCAACTCCAACTGGGTCAAGGATAAGGGGAATATTATTTTCTTTCGCTGTTTTTGCTGCAATCTTAATTGCTTCAATCTTATCTTCATTTAACATTCCCATATTCAAAACTAGGGCTGAAGCTTTTTTTGTAATTTCAGATACTTCTTTTGAGTACTCTGCCATCATTGGACTTGCACCTATAGAGAGGGCAAAGTCAGCTACCCTTCCCCTAGTAACCCCATTGGAGATAACATGTACTAAGGGAGCCTTGTCCCTTAGCTTTTTTAAATCGCATTTAATTTTCATCTTTATCACTCAAATTGTACATATGATAGAGAGGACCTCTGCCCCTTCCTATATCAAGACCAAAGGCTATTGCTCCACTTAAATATTTTTTCGCACCTCTAACTGCATCGAAAAGATTTTTTCCCTTGGCAAGTTCACATGCCAAAGCACTGGAAAGGGTGCAGCCAGTTCCATGTGTATTTTTATTTTCAATATTCTTTCCCTCTATGAGAAAGATTCCATCCTCACCACAAAGAAGGTCATCCTTTGATCCCTCAAGATGGCCACCCTTAATTAAGAAGGCTGTCCCATATTTTTCAAACAAAAATTTGCCAGCTTCCTTCATATCGTCAATATTTTTGATTTCTTTCCCATAAATAATCCCAGCTTCAATAAGATTTGGAGTTATTAAGGTCACTTTATCAAAAAGAACTTCCTTCATCTTCTCAACCGTATCATCAGGCACAAGGGTAAAACCACTTGTAGATGTAATAACTGGGTCTAATACAATGGGGATATCCTTCAAATATCTATCAATTACTTCCCCTATAACTTCTACCTGACCAGGGCTTGCAAGCATTCCAATTTTTACAGCATCAGGAAGAATATCATCACAAATAGATTCAAGTTGCTCCCTAAGTATTCTTTCATCAAGACTTAATGAATCTTGAACTCCCAAGGTGTTTTGAGCTGTTATGGCTGTAATTGCACTCATCCCATAATACTTGTAGGCACTTATAGTCTTTAAGTCTGCCTGTATGCCTGCACCACCACTTGAGTCAGATCCCGCTATAGTGAGGATTTTTTTAATTTCCATTTCTACTTCCTTATAAATTAAAATATTTGTTAAGCTCTGTGTTTTTAATGCTTAAAATAATTATTATGGCAATTATTGAGCCGCCAAGGGTACTTACAGAAAAAGGAATAACCATTCCAAATAATGCCATTTCTTTTCCTAGCACAAACTTAGCAATTGGATAAGCTAAGAGTGCACCAATAAGACCTGTACCAATTACTTCCCCTAAAAATGCAAGGGAAAGTTTTTTTGTCTTGTAAAATAAAATTCCTGCAAAAAATGCCCCAATCATTGAACCAGGAAAGGCCATTAAGGATCCTGTTCCAGACATATTCCTAATAAGTGATGTACAAAAGGCAACAAGGACTGAGTAAAGTGGTCCCAATAGGACAGCCGATAAAACATTAACCATGTGTTGAATTGGATAGCATTTTGCAAGACCCACAGGTATATTTACAAAGGAAAAAACAACAGCAATGGCAACAAAAAAAGCTGCCATAGTCAACTTCTTAGTATTAGATTTCATATTAACCTCCCGAGAAATGTTGACAGAGCAGCAAAAGTCCTTATATCCCTACGTTGGCATTATCCAAATCAGGTAACGGTCGAAATTAACAATTTCCTCTCAGCCTGTCAACAAGCTCCCTATTTTTATTTTTTATTTTCTAATTAAATTATCTTTCATTAATTTGTTTTTATTAAATTATTTTTTATTTAGCAAGAAACTCTTATGAATAAATAGTCCTGCATTAGCATTCTATTTTTATATCTTTACCTTCAAGTATTAGGTTCATATTCTTTGCAGAACACATTGATCCGCACATTGTGCATGTATTTTCTTCTTCAGGCATTGATGAATTTCTGTACTCTCTTGGCTTTTCCTTATCAAGAGCAATCTCAAACATGCCTTCCCAGTCAATTTTTTGTCGTCTCTTACTCATTTCAAGATCCCAATTTCTTGCATCCTTTAACTTATTGATGTCCCCTGCATGAGCTGCAATCTTACAAGCCACAATACCTTCACGAACATCATTGACATCTGGTAGTCTTAAGTGTTCAGCAGGTGTTACATAACAAAGGAAATCTGCGCCATAAGCTGCTGCAATTGCACCACCAATTGCAGATGTTATGTGGTCATAACCTGGTGCAACATCTGTAACAAGAGGTCCCAATACATAGAAAGGTGCCTTGTGACAAAGCTTCTTTTGAAGTTTTATATTCATCTCAATGTCACCAATTGGCACGTGACCTGGTCCTTCAATTATTACTTGCACATCTTTTTCCCAAGCTCTTTTTGTAAGTTCTCCAAGTGTAATAAGTTCTGCTATTTGAGATGGGTCAGTTGCATCGTGAATCCCACCTGGTCTTAACGAATCTCCTAGAGAAAGGGTTACGTCATATTCACGGCAGATCTCTAAGAGTTCATCATAGTATTCATAAAAGGGATTCTCTTGATTATTCATCTTCATCCAACCAAAGAGAAGGGAACCTCCACGAGATACAATTTCATTAACACGTCTATTTCTCATGAAGATTTCTGCATTGGCCCTATTTATCCCTGCGTGAATTGTAACAAAGTCAACTCCATTTTCAGCGTGATTTCTGACTACATCTAAAAACTCTTCTGCCTTAATAAAGGAAAGACCCTTGTCTAAAAATCCAACTGCATCATACATGGGAACAGTTCCTATCATGGCTGTGGACTTTTCAATTAGCTTTTTTCTAAACTCCTGAGTCTTGCCATAGTTCGAAAGATCCATTATGGCTTCTGCACCCATAGATAGTGCCATGTCTACCTTTTTCATTTCCATGTCAATGTCATTTAAGTCTTTAGAAATTCCAAGGTTAACATTGATCTTAGTCCTAAGCCCAGTCCCAATACCCTCAGGAGAAATTGATTTGTGGTTTTTGTTTTTTGGAATTACAATTTCACCACATGCCATCTTCTCTAGCAAGTATTCACAAGAGACATTTTCCTTCTTTGCTACAATTTTCATTTCTTCTGTAACAAATCCATTTTTTGCTGCTTCCATTTGAGTAGCATACTTCATAAATAAAAAAACCTCCTATAAAATTATAGGAGTAATAATACTTTTCCTTGCCAAGGCATTATCCTAACAAGTAAAATGGTCGAGTCTTAACTCCTCTCAGCATATTGCTCCCATAAGTTTATTTATTTAATTATTATATTATTCTTAAAAAAATAATACGCGTACTTGATACAGTTTAAATCAATTCAAATATATTTACAAGAAATTTTAAAATTTTAAATTAATACTTTATTACAGAAAGAACTTTTTCGCCCTTTAATACATCTCTTCCCTTAAGTCCTTCAAGCTCTGCCAAGAAAAGTAGTGAAGAGACTTCTCCTCCTAGACTTCTAACAAGTTTTAAACAAGCCTTTGATGTTCCACCAGTTGCAAGTAGGTCGTCTACTATTACAACTTTTTCTCCTGGCTCTATGGCATCCTTGTGGATCTCAATGGAGTCTTGTCCGTACTCAAGGTCATAGGACTCGCTTAACTTGTCCCAAGGAAGTTTGCCAGGTTTTCTAACAGGTATAAAGCCCTTGTTTAGTTTGTAGGCTAAGGCTGCTCCAAAGATAAAACCTCTAGCTTCAATACCAATTATTTTATCAACGTCTTCATCTATTTTTGCTGCCATTTCATCAACTGCTTTTTTGAAAGCATCTTTGTCCTTTAAAAGAGTTGTTATGTCTCTAAAGATAACTCCCTCTTTTGGATAATCTTCAATTGCACGAATTGTGTCTTTTAATTCCATAATTTCCCCCAATCTCTTATAGTATATCATCTTTGCCACCCAATAAAAACTTTAAATAAGGACTTTATAATGATATAATGATTTAAATTTTCGAATTTATAAGAGGTGTTTTATGAGCCAAAAAAATATAAATAAATATGAAAAAGAAGTGAGGAAGGCAAACTTTGCAGAAGCCCTCTTCACCTTTGTCTCTCTTACAATAATTATGTTTATAAGCATAATTAAGTATGAAGAGAGCCCCCACATACCTATGCTCATTGGAGTTTTAATCGCCTCTCTTGTTGCTCTAAAGATTGGCTACTCTTGGAAGTTTATAGAAAACTCAATGATCAAAGGAATTTCACAAGCCATGCAGTCCATAATAATCCTTGCCATAATTGGTGTCTTAATTGGGATTTGGATCTTGGCTGGCGTTGTGCCTACAATGATTTACTATGGGCTTATGATTTTAAAACCCTCCATTTTTCTTGTTGCAACAGTTTTGATTACATCAATCACTTCTCTTGCCACAGGAACAAGCTGGGGTACTGCTGGCACCATGGGGATTGCCCTTATGGGGATAGCAAGTGGGCTTGGCATACCTGCTCCTGTGACTGCTGGTGCAGTTTTATCTGGCGCCTACTTCGGCGACAAGATGAGTCCCCTTTCTGATACAACAAACCTTGCTCCTGCAATGGCGGGCACAGATGTCTTCACCCACATCAAGGCAATGTTTAAGCCAACTCTTCTTGCCTATGGCTTGACACTTTTGATTTTTGGATTTTTATCTCTCAAGTACAAGGGAGCTAGCGCTGACCTATCCAACGTTGACGTCATAGCCAATGGACTAAAAGAATCTTTTACAATTTCACCTGTTCTCTTGTTGGCGCCCTTAGTCGTAATAATTTCCATTGCCAAGAAGCTCCCAGCAGTTCCCGGCATAAGTATTGGAATTATTATAGCTGCAATCCTGGGCCCAATCTATCAAGGCGTAAACTTTGGAGACATTTTATCAGCAGGACTCAATGGCTATGTTTCAAACACTGGCCTCGAAGCAGTGGATAAACTTTTAACCACTGGTGGCTTAAACAACATGATGTCTTCCATTTCTCTAACTATTATCGCCATGATGTTTGGTGGAATTGCAGAAGAAACTGGAATACTCGAAGCCATAGTTAAAAAATTCCTCCACAGGGTTCAGTCTGTTGTTGGACTTGTGATTTCTACAATTTTAACTTGCTTCTTTACCAACGCAACTATGCCTGAGCAATACATCTCCATAGTTGTACCTGGAAGAATGTTTAAAAATGAATATAAAGATAGGAAGATAGATTCTAGACTCCTATCATCAACTCTTGAGTCAGGTGGAACTGTTACATCAGCCATGATTCCTTGGAACACTTGCGGAACTTATATGTCAACAGTCCTTGGAGTTTCCACAGTTCACTATCTACCATTTTTATTTTTCAACCTATTGATGCCTCTTGTTCAAGTAATAATAGTGGCAATAGATTCAAAAAAGTACAGAATAGACTAATATAAAAGGACTTTCATCAATTGAAAAACTGCTTCTTTTTGATATAATAGTTATTAAAGTAAAAAAAGAGGTGTGATATGTATAAGGATATAATTGGTGGACTTACAAATTCTGCAAACACTAAGAAAAATTTACTTGAAAATTCTTTTTTTAAGTACATGGTCGCTTCAGTTCTTGCAGGATTTTTTATTGGAATGGGAATGTTAATCATGACCCTATCTGCAAGTGTTTTTTCAGGACTTGAAATTCCAGCTGTTAAATTTATAAATGGCTTTGTCTTTTCCCTCGCCCTTTCCTTTGTAATCTTTGCTGGTGGCGAACTTTTCACAGGTAATGTCCTTGTGACAAGTATTGGAAGATTAAACAAAAAAATTGAAACTTCCACACTTTTAAAGATTTTAGTTTTTTCCTACATAGGAAATCTTTTGGGATCAATTTTAATTTCTTTCTTATTTAAAATGACAGGAATTTCCCCTGAATATAACGAAGCCCTCTTAAAACTAGCAACAACAAAGTCAAGTTTTGACTTCACTGCACTTTTATTTAAGGGAATAATGTGTAACATTCTAGTGTGTCTTGCAGTTTTAATTTGCTCTAGACCCATATCTGATTCATCAAAGTTGATTTTAATCTTCTGGTGTATCTTGGCTTTTGTAAGCCTTGGTTTTGAGCATAGCGTCGCAAATATGACTTGCTTTGCTCTTACTAAGTTTTTAAATCCAGAATTTACTTTTAGACTAATATTAAAAAATTTAATACCCGTCACTATTGGAAATATTATTGGGGGCCTCTTAGTTGCCATAACCTATAATATTCTAGGTAGCGAAAACTAAAATAAGACGAGGTTCTCTTACCTCGTCTTATTTTTTTTATTCTAAAAATTTTTTATTTTAAAAAGTCAAGGGCCTGGAGTTTAATCCAAGCTCTTGGCTTTATTTTTTAATTTATAAAATTTTATTTTTCTACAAAGTAAGTGTTATCTTCTATTTGTCTAAATATTTCGTCGTAATTTTCTTTTTCAAAACCTACCACACACTTGCTAATCTTTTTGCCATCTTTTTCTAGAGTCATTATATGAGTTGGATAATAAACCCTGTCATTAAATTCTGGAAATTCTCCATAAAATTCTTTGAAGACTTCATCCTTCTTACCCTCACAATCTCTAATGTCCCTTGAAAGATATTTAATTCCCTTGCCGTCTAAGTAGGCTTTTAGTTTTTGACAATAAGGACATTCATCAAAACCGTAAATTAAAAAGCTAATATTTTCTTCTCCACCTTTAGTTTTTATTTTATTTACAGGTGGCGTGAAGTAACCTTCTTCAAATATATCTTCTAAGTTTGGATTCTTTGAGTTAAGAAGAACTTTTTGATTTTTAAAGTCGTAGGCTACTCCAAAGTCCAAAACTTTACCCAGGTCTCTTAGGCGAAAATAGTTGTAACCATCTATGAAATAACCCTTAAGTTCAATTTCCTGTCCCTTATCATCTACAATTTTTTGCCTAGTCTCCTTGGCAATTCTTTCTTCTTTTAACTTGCTTTCCTTATAAATAAAGCTATCACTGTAATTTTTTCCCTTGCTTATGATTACACTTTGTCCTTCCTTGTCATAAGCTAGGTCAAACTTGGCAGGAGTGTCCTTTAGTAAGGCAGCTACATCCCTAATTTTTATATAGTTAGACCTATTTATTAGGTAAGCATTTATTTCTAGGTCCCTTCCATCGAAGCTGACATTTTCGCCTGAAACAAATGCCATCTTTTCATCTGAAGCCAAATCTACTTCTTTTACTTTAGCTTCTGATTTTTTACTGCTTGCACTTACTGCCAAGGGACTTAAGAGAATTAGAAGTCCCAATAAAATAATTGATCTTTTCACGTAATACCCTCCTAATTTATATAGTATATATTATCACATCACTTAGTAAAAGTTGCCAGCATCTTTCAAAGGTATTTTTAATTTTTAAAAATTATTCTTCTGTAATTTCTAGTAAAAAAACCTAAGCTAAAATTACTTTAACTTAGGTAACTGATCTTTTTTTAATTTTGAAATTATCTTATAAATAAAAAATGTGAGGACCATTACAAAGACTGTAACTATAAAAAGTCCCACCACATAATTTGGAAAGACATCCTTTATAGTAGCAAGTGCTGATCCCTCATAGGGCTCTTCTATAAAATAATAGTTTGCATCAAGCTTTTTGTTTAAAACTTTTATTATTGGAAGAGTCACAAGAATAAAAATTATTGGATATATTATATCTCTTATCTTTGGTAGGTATTCCTTTGAAATGACAAGATAGATTGGATAAAAGGCATTGACCCCATGAATAATCCAAGAAATAATTGCCACATAAGAATATTTATTTACTTGGTCCCAGCCTGGTGTAAATAGACTTAGGATTGCTGCTGGCATAAAGAGATAATAGAGGCAGGCCTTTATAAACTTCCTATCCACAAAGGCATCTACTGCCATGAACTGAGCGCCAATTAGGCAGAGGTGGAAGGGCAAGTAAGAAGAATCGTAATGGCCACTTATTAAGACTCCAACAAGCCTAATCATTTCCAAGCTAATTGGTGTTAGGGCAAGTAAGATTCTAAAGTTTCTACTTGCTCTCCAAGGTTTGTATAAAATTATTGCAAATATAAAAATAATAGCTAGACATGTGAAGTGGTAGGTCCCATAAAATTTAAAGCCAACCTCTCCGTAGTCTAAGTCCCAAAAATTTCTCATAATTAAATTCCTTTTTCTTATTTCTTGAATATTTTAGCATAAAATTTCAAAAAAAGATTTAATTTTTTATCTATTAAAGAAAGAAAGTTGTCTTATGTTTAAGTCTACAAGATTTGAAACTGTTATACCAATGAGTCTAAGCTTGTCGCCCTCATAGGCTTCTTCAAAAATTTCCATGGACTTGTTAAAGATATCCTCTTCTTCATAGATGGCATTCTCATAAGTCCTCGACCTAGTCTTGACCTTGAAGTTCTCATCCTTCATCTTTAGGGTCAAGGTGTAGCCAGAAATTTCTTTTACAATTAAGTCCTCTGAAACTTCTTTAGAAAAATCTCTAAGGTAAGAAATCAATTCTTCCCTCTTACTTGTTACCTCAAAGGTGGACTCTGTCCCAAGACTTTTTCTCACAGTGTTGGGAGTGACCTCCCTATTGTCAATTCCTCTGATTCTCTTATAGATTTCTTCCCCACTCTTCTTGAACATGGTTACTAAAAAATCATAGGAGAGGGAATACAAGTCCTCAACAGTATTTATACCTATGTTTCTCAGTCTATTCTCCGTCTTATTCCCAATCCCGTGGACCTTTCTTATATCTAGAGGAAATAAAATCTCTGGTATGTCTGACTTCCTAATAATTTTTACTCCCTTGGGCTTGTTCCAATCGCTGGCAAGTTTTGCCAAAAATTTATTGTAACTCAAGCCGCAGCTAACATTTAAGCCAGTCTTTTCAAAAACTTTTTTCTGCAAATCATATACAATGTCTTCGTCATAACCCAGACCACTTATGTCAAGATAGGACTCGTCAATGGAGACTTTTTCAATTTTATCTGTGTAGGTCTTTAAGACTTCAAAGACTTCTCTGGACTTCTCCAGATACCTCTCTCTTCTCATGGGTTTTATTATAAGATGGTCGCAGAGATTCTTTGCCATATACATGGGCATGGCAGAATGAATCCCATACTTTCTTGCAACATAATTAGCCGTAGTTACAACTCCGTGATTGGACCTGCCTCCTACGACTAGAGGTTTGCCTATTATAGATTTGTCGTCAAGCTCTTCTACCGATGCGTAGAAAGCGTCTATGTCTACATGTATAATAATTCCCATAAATATCACGGCTTTAGTATATCATAAAACTTTTTATAATGAAGTCTATTTGATATAATTCTATTGAGGTGAGATTTTGAAAAGAAAGCTTGCGCTCTATGATTTTGACAAAACTGTAGTTGATTGCGAATCAATTGTAGAGCTTTATAAGTATGGATTTAAAAATAAAAAAATAAAATTTTCGAGGACCATGGCTGGTCTTGCTCCTGCCTACATAAGGTCTAAGCTGGCATCTGACTTTAACATCATGAAGAACCAAATGGTCTCTATTCTAAAATATTTTACCGAAGAGGACCTAAAGGACTTTGTAACAGATTACCTCTTCCCCAAATTTTTCTTTGTGGAGTTTGAAGACGAATTTTATTCCCACGACGAGGACACAATAAAAATTCTTTGCTCGGCATCTGCAACCCCCTACCTAAAGTATGTAAAGGACCTCTATCCCTTTGACTACATAATCGGGACTGACCTTGGAAGTGACTACAAGCTCACAAGAGGTAACAACAAGAAGGGCGTAAAGGTCAAAAACATTAGAGACCTCTTGGCGCAAGAGGGTATTGAAATTGACTACGAAAACTCCTCTGCCTACTCTGACTCCTATGATGATGACAAGTATATGCTTAGGATGACAAAAAATAGATTTTTAATAAACTCTAAAGTTAAGAAGAAGGGCTACGAAAATTTATCTTGGCACACAGAAGAAACTAAATAAACTTTAAATATAATTTAATATGTAAAGCATAAAAATAAACTGGGAACTCAATCCCAGTTTTTTATTTCTCAATTTAATTCTAAAAGATATTCTTCTATTAGGCCGGCAATTTCATCATAAGATTTTTCTCCCATGAACTCGTAAACTTTTTCTCCATCCTTGTAGAAGGAAACTCTAGGAAGTTGAAAAATTTCATGTTCTTCTGCAAAGGACTTGTTCTTGTCAAGGTCCATGTAGAAGCAAGACACGTCTTTGAATTCTTCTTCCAAGAGGACTTCCATAACTTCCATAAGTGGCTCGCAGTGAGAACACCTCTCTGCCCCATAAATTAGTATTGCCATCTTGTTCTCTCTTATTGTCTCGTCAAAATGATTTGCCGCAATGTATTTAACTACAGATTCATTTCTCTTTATTACTTTTTTATTTTCCACAAGGTCTCTTACAGACTCTGACTCTTGAGAAAGTGGGTCGATGTCAATTGATAGCCTACTCCTATTTACATTTGTAATCTCAACTGACTTAAAGTCTCCTGCTCCAGGAAGTTTGAAGTAAGATGCGTCTTCTATCTCTTGAATTTCATTTTCTTCTTCATCAATGCCTAGGTAGTCGTAAGGATACCTATAAACCCTGTAAATCATGTTGTTCTTCAAGAGGTTTTCAGTTGTTGTCCTATAAGGGCAGGTCCACTGCCAGACAATTTCTTTCGATGGGGTAACTTCAATTACAAGCCCCTCTGTGGCAAGAGTTATCAAGGTGTTGCCATTAGGCAGTCTTTGAAGATTGCCCCCATAAGGAGAATAAAACTTGTAGCCATTCATTGGAATGGAAAAACCAAAGTCCCTTGGGTCCACAGACCAATTCACTGCAAGGGTAACTGGATTTATCTCAAGAATTCTAGAATAATTTCTCACGAAGGGCAGTAGGCCTGAAGGAGATGTAAGAGTTGGCGAACCGTAGCCACATCTTCCTCCGTTGTCAAAAATTAAGAGGTTGCCTTCTCCTGGCAGACCCTTTGGTACAATACTTGCAAAGGCAGATCCAACAACTGGGTCCACCTTAGTGAAGTCAGAGAAGTTTGGCCCCAACTTGTAGCAAATTCTTGACCTCTTCTTGTCGATTATCCCAATAATATTTGCAGCCCTTGCTGTAAATAAAATGTTGTCAGGATGAAAGCGTGGGTCTCCCTGGTCGAACCACTTGTTTTCTCCAATTGTTGAAATTGAAGTTATATCAAGATAATTTCCCAAAGGTCTCTCTGTAATCCTCAAGTTTGGATTTCTATAAATTACGTTTTTTGCTTCTTCAGAAAATCCCAACTGGTCAAAGTGTTCGCTAAAGGAAAACTTCCAAATTATATTTCCATCTTCATCAACTTCCAAGATAACGTCATCGAGCAAGGCCTTGTCAGAAATCCTAGTATCAACAATGGCATCGTGAACAAGAAGGAGGGTCTTACCATCTTCCACAATTTTTTGTTCTGGATAATAATAGCCAACAGAGTTACCCTCCCTTTGAAAGTCGGAATGGGCCCTTGCCATCCACTTAGGTCTGTAGCCCCTGTCCTCTGTGAACTTAAACTTGTTAAAGTCAAAGACAACTTTGCCATCCTTATCGAATTCCAAAAGGTCAATACCATCACTGACACCAAAGTCTGATGACCTAAAGGAAGAAATACTCATGATATTTTTATTTGGCAGCATCTTAGCCGGCATAGGGTTAACAGAATATCTCTTTAATTCTGTTCCATCCATTTTTGTTATAAGGGCCCCGTCCTTGGCAGTTGAAATTAAATTTATGCCATTGTAGGCCTTCTCTCTCTTGTAAACTACTGTCCCTCTTGGATAGACTCTCATAAGACACCCCTCTTCCTAATATATCTTTCTGCATAAACTGTTGCCACTGCACCATCATTGGCAGCAGTTACAATTTGTCTAAGGGCCTTGTCCCTAATATCTCCTGCTGCAAAAATTCCTTCCACAGAAGTTCTCATAACTTCATCAGTTTTTATAAATCCAAAGTCATCTACTTCTACAAGCTTTTTGACGAAGTTGGAGTTGGGACTCATACCTGCAAAAATAAAAATTCCATCAGAAGTCACCCTAGTCTTGGTATTGTCAGATAGGTCTAGGATGTCAAGGCTGCTTACTCTTTCATTTCCATTGATGCCCTCAAGTTTTGAATTCCAAGTGTAGGAAATTTTTGGATTCTTCATTATTTTTTCCACTTCCAACTTGTTGCCATCAAACTTGCCCTCTTCGTGGATGATTATCATGTTAATAGAGTTGGCAAAGTTGGAAAGATAGTCAGCCTCCTCAAGAGCAAGGTCCCCAGAACCTAAAATATGTATGTCCTTGTCCTTAAAATAATCTGCATCGCAAGTGGAACAATAGGAAACTCCACGACCTGCAAATTCAGTTTCACCAGGCACATTTAACATCTTGGCATAGGTTCCCGTTGCAATAATTACAGCCTTGGCAGTATATTCTCTCTTTCTTAAAGTCCTTAGGACAAAAGCATCTTCAGTTTTTTCAATTTCCTTAACAGTTCCAAAGGCAAATTCATTTGTAGGAAAGCTCTCTGCCTGCTTCCTAAATTCATTAATAAGATCTCTTCCAGAGATTTCCTTAAAGCCAGGATAATTTATAATCTTGGGAGTATCGTTGACCCTGCCACCATAGGAAAATTTTTCAATGACAAGAGTTTTTAAAAGAGCCCTGCCTGCATATATTGCAGAGCTAAGACCAGCTGCTCCTCCACCAATAATTATTAAATCGTAAGTATTCATACAATCACCTCAAATTGAGTCCACTGGATTCTTAGGAGCCTTCTTAATAATTTTAAAACTCCCATCTTCGTAGTCCGCTATATTAAACTCGCCATTTCGTCTCACCCTGTTGGACCAAAAGTCTTCAATAGGTATCCCCTCAATTAGAGAATAAATGGCAACAATAGTAACGCCGTGAGTCACAAGAAGAATATTTTCATCTTCATTTGGATAAATTGCTTCCTCAAAAAATTTCTCCACCCTCTTTCTAAGGTCATGGATACTTTCTCCATCAGGTCTTTCATAATTTTTTGGATCTTCAAAATATTTTTTGTATAGGACCTCATCATCAACTTTGACGTCCTTTATATTTTTTCCTGACCAAGACCCAACATCAATTTCTCGAAGAAGGGGCGTCTTAATAATCTCCCTGTCAGGGCAAATTAACCTCGCAGTGTCATAGGCACGACCAAGATCAGATGAATATATCTTGTCAAAGTGAAGATCCTTAGACTTCTCCCTAAGTCTTTTGCCCATCTCAATTCCCTCAGAAGTTAATGCCGAGTCCAATTGTCCCTGGATAATTCCAAGCTTGTTCCACTCAGTCTCCCCATGTCTAGTAAAATAAATTCTCATCTTTCCCCCACAGTCATAAAAACATTTTCTCACTTATTAATAGTATAAAGGATAAAAATCAAGTATTAAAGGCAAAAAAATTACTTAGGTAAAATTTTACCTAAGTATGGTCATAAAATTTATTTTTCTTCCATCTCTTCTGAAAGATTTTTTGCTTCTTCTATTATGTCTCTTGGATAATTTAGGCTATCCAAGATTGCAATGGCGTTACGACTTCTTGCTGGTCCATCTTTTAAAAGGTAGTCGAACTTTATGTCCCCATCTTCTATCTTTTCTTCAAAGTGTTTGTTAACGAATGAATCTTTTAAAAGAATTGTGAGTTCGATGTCGTGGGTTGCTGCTATGACGTGATTATTCTTTGCCAAGTATTTTAAGGTTGCTGTTGCCGATGCAATCCTGTCAATGGTGTTAGTTCCCCTAAAGATTTCGTCTAGCAAAATTATTTTTTCGCTCTCATCTTCTATCATGTCGCCAATTGCCTTGGACTCTGCCATGAAGTAAGAGAGATTTTTCATTATTGAGTCGCTGATGTCTATGGCTGAAGTGATTTTCATTGGCTTGATTTCAAATTCTTCCCCTAAAAACATCCCAAAGCTAAGAGCAAATACCACATTTATGCCAAGAGTCCTAAGATAGGTTGACTTGCCTGATGCATTGGACCCTGTTAAGATAATTGACTTGTCCAAGTCAAGATCATTGGGAACGGGACTTGTTATCAAAGGATTGTAGAGATTTTTTCCAAAAATTTTATTTCCAAAAACTGCTTCTCCAGTCTCGTAGGCCTTTGATAGAGAAATAATTCCTATCTCGCAGTCGATTTTTCCCAAGAGGTAATAAAGTCTAAAGATTTCGTCCTTGTAGACTTTAAAATATTTTTGAGTTTTTGAAAAGCTCCTTGCCTCTGACAAAAACAAAATATTCTTGTAAGTTTCTGCGAAGTCCATCTCCATATTGCCTGTCAAAAATCCAAAGGACCTCAAGCTCCTCTTTAAGGGAGCAAGCTCTGTTAAAATATTTTCTATTTCCTCAATTTCATCTTTGAAAATTTGGCTTTTATTTTTAAGCAAGCCTTCTGATACATTGAGAAGACTTTTGAGCCTAACTAGGGCCTCTAATTTCCCAAAAGTCATCTCGTTAAATTTTTTGTAGATGAAGGTATTTGCTACCAAGAGGCCAAAAATAAATAAAATTGCCTGAGCTCTTAAAGTTATAAATAAAATCAAGATATAAAGTGCTGTAAAAGAAAAAATCCTTGCAGCAAGAGCAAGCTCTCTTTGGATTTTAATTTCTTCTTCCACAAGCTCAAGTAGGTCTTCCTTAAAGTAACCAAGCTTTCCAAGTTGAAATTGTAAGTCTTCAAGGTCATCTTCTCTGTCTTCATAAATTTTTCTCTTCTCTTGAAGCCTTGTAAGTTCATCCTTATCTAAAATTAAATCCCTAAGTCTATAGTAAAAATATTCTAGTCCCATTTTTGACATAGAGTGGTTCATCTTCTCTAAAATTTCGTCAAGGTTTAAGTCATTGGCTGTGATGTCGCTGACATTTCCTCCAAGCCTCTTATGTAGTCCATTGATTTTTCCCTTGAACTTCTTAGAATGAACTTTTCCAAAATTCTTTATTATCTCTTGTCTTAAAATTTTTTCATTTCTCTGCTTCACGTAGAAGTTGTAGAGGAAGATAAGTCCAATTAAAACAAAAAATAAAATCACAAGTGAATAGTAGTCCTTCATGCAGCCTCCTTTTGGTCTCAACAAATTAGCTTCATAAGCTCATATGATTTACTTAAATAAACTTTATCCTTAATTATTTTTCCTGTCAACAAAACTATTTGTTTGCAAGAAAAAAAGACTGCTCACCTAAGCAAGCAGCCTTTAAAATTTAAATTTTATTTATTCTTATTTTCCGAAAAGTTCATCAAAGTTTCTTAGGATTACATTTCCGATATCGTCTTGAGCATCAATTGTTGATCCACCAATGTGTGGAGTTACATAAAGTCTGTCAAGTTCGAATAATTTACTTTCTACTGGAACATCTTGAGTGTCAAGTCCGCCAGAGCCAAGTTCGTTAGAAAGTGTATCTAAGTTTGCTCCGCCTAGTTTGCCATTCTTGATGTAGTCGTATAGGTCATCTTCGTTAACAATTCCACCACGTGCAGCGTTGATAATGCAAGCGCCGTCTTTCATCTTTTCGAATTCTTTTGCTCCAAAAAGATCCTTAGTGTCTGGAGTTAGTGGCATGTGAAGAGTGATAATGTCAGAGTTTTTAACGATTTCGTCGAAATCAACAAGTTTAACATAATCAACTTTAATGTCTTCTGGTTTTAGGAATGGATCATAAGCAAGAACGTCCATATGGAATACATTAGCGATTTCAGCAACTCTTCTTCCGATTGCACCAAAACCACAAATTCCTAGAGTCTTGTTTCTAAGTTCTCTACCAATCCATCTATATTTGTTCCAGATTCCACCCTTAACTTCGTTTTGAGCTTGTACAGAGTTTCTGTATAGGTCAAGAGCCTTAGCAAAAACAAGTTCAGCAACTGCGTTTGCGTTTTGTCCTGGAGAGTTTTTAACTGGAATATTTTTTTCCTTAGCATATTCAAGGTCAATGTGGTTAGTTCCTGTTGAACCAACAAAAATTGCCTTTAAGTTTTTAGCAGCATCAAGAACTTCCTTGTTGATGAATGGGTCAACTCTCATGAATAGGAAATCATAAGGTTCAATAATTTCTGCTAATTTTTCTGAAGTTGGAAGCATAACCTTATCAAGTTCAATACCTCTTTCTTCAAGTCCCTTGTCAATTACGTCTGACATGTAATCTACCATTAACGCTTTCATTTACATCCTCCTTAAAATTTTATGTACTTCGTTACATTTCTATTTTAGATGAAATCATTATCTTTTTCAAGGTCATTTATAAGCTTAGGCGAATTAGCACTTTTCTTTAAAAAAGTCCTTGGAAAACCCTTGGATATTTACTTAAAGTTAAAAGATTTTGAGATCACTTTCTTCTATATTATATGACAATTCTTTATGGTCTTTTTAAATTGCTTACAAAAATAAAAATAAAAAAAGAGGCAAGCCTGCCTCCTTAAATATTAAAATAAAATCTCAAGAGTCCAAGTATAAAGAGATGGACTGGATAAAATAAATAATTAAAAATTTTATTCTGTTTTCCCTTCTCTCCGTTATATAAAATCGTAAGGCCAAATCCTAAGATGGACCAAACTTCTTTCACTATTGTAAGGTAGGCACAGATTGCTCCAGCCACTGGTCTCTCATAAAGCATATAGAAGACAAAGGCTGTCAAGATTGCATGAAAGTCGTAGTCGCCTGATACAAAGTTGGACACAAAAAACATAATAATTAAAAGCGGAATAGAAATAAGAATCCAAAACTTTCCAAGTTTATCCTCGTATCTTTTTCTAAACTCATCTAGTATCCAAATGCTAATTAGGGATAAGGCGAGAGAAAACAAGACGTTGTTAAGTCTAAACTCTAATATGACTTTCGACGAAAACATATCGTAAGGGATTTCTGATATCACCGCAAAGACTAATAAGTTAAGAAGGTATTTCTTTTTGTCATGTGTCCTAAAAAATCCTTCCACTATAAAGAAGGAAAAGAGAGGGAAGGCAATTCGTCCTATTACATCAAAGATAGAACTTATAAATTGCAAAGCTCCTCCACCTTCTAAGTTGGGCCAGATTAGTGCCTTGTTTATGTGATCAATTAACATGGAAGCAAAGGCAATATATTTAAGCTGAGCTCCATTTAAAATTTGAAATTTTTGTAAATTTTTGTGCTTAAATCTTTCCACAATCTTCCCCCTTATTTTTTGTTAGAGGATTATTTTACAATAGACTCCTACACTTGTAAAGTTTAATTACTCTTAAAAGGTATTTTTTAGCTTTCATTTAACCTATAATCAAAAATTTTTGAATTATCTGTTACACAAGTGATAATTTCCACTTCACTTATCATAAGCATTTTATTTAATTTCTTAATTTCTCTATGAATCATTACCAAGTTGACGTCAAAAGGATTGTCTATAATCTTTTTTATTATTCTTTCTTAATTTCATATCTCACCTGGTCTGGAGCAAAGATATCTGAGAAAATCATCCTAAGTCCAAAAGTATTTGAAATTGGGTATGCTGGATATGATGTAGAAATATTTGTCAAAACTCCACGAAAAATTTTATACTAAATATTAAAAACTTTGTGGGCTTTCTAAAAACCGCAAGATTTTAACTCCTTATAATTACAAATTCATAAAATATATGATGATAATAATTAATTACCCGAATACAACAATTTTGTCATTATATATAAAGAATGAATAACTTTTTAATTCAAGTTAAAATTCATTTATACTTTTTATTTAATAAAAATGGAGTATAAAAAACTATATTAATTATTACAGATACAAGTAAAAATTCTTTTGTAAAAATAAAATCTTGATTGTATTCTGCACTCGTGAAATTAGTCATAAACATATTGTGCAAAAGATGGATGAAGGTTACCATAATAACACTTCTACTCTCCATGTAGATGAGTCCAAGCACTATCCCAATGGCGATACAAAATACAGTAATTTCTATACCTGCGTAGAGACCTTCTGTTCCAGAATAAAATACCAAACAATACAAAGGAAAATGAGCCAAGCCCCACATAAGACCAGTTAACAAAACTCCTATTCTATTGCCATATAATGATTGAAGCCTTGTTTGTGAAAAATATCTCCAACCATATTCTTCACCCATTGTAAATATTAAATTAAAAGTTGTACTAATTAATCCTACTGTAAAGGTTCCAGCTAATCTATTAAGAAGATCAGTAAAATCAACTTCTGATTGAAAATAAAAACTTAATATTCCCAATCTAAATAAATCTATTATAATTACAATAAAAGCCCATTTAAGAAATAAAGAAAAATTAAATTTTCCTCTTAATCTTTTATCATCTATCGTTAATACATAAAGACTAATTAACCAACCTAAATACGCGACATAATCAATCTTATTTAAAACTTTTTCTGAAAAGAATGACAATATGTAAAAAAATATAGATAATGTGAAGTATAAGGAATATATCACACTAAATTTATCTTTAGATAAATCTTTTAACTTAAAATCTTTTTCTAATAAAATTGCAATAAAAGCAGGAACTAAACTCATAACAAGTGTTATAACCCCTGCATTATCTACTTTGTAAAAATATTTACATGTAATTCCTATCAAAAAATCTAGAAAAAAAACTATAAATAAAAAGTATTTTATTTCTTTTTTTGTGCTCATATTAACTCCTCTCTTACTATATTTATTAACTCACTCATTTATTTATATTCACGAAAATATTTTTATTAACAAAAGAACATTTCTTTAATGCATACAGTTTTCCCTGACTTTCAAATATAAATAACAAGCAGCTTTTATAGATTCAAAAAAGACCACAAAGTCTAACTTCGTGGTCTTAAATAATTTACTATTATCTTAATGTTTGAGCAACATTTAAGAATACTGTTATAAAGAATGAGTTAATGATATCAATAGCAAAAGCTCCTACCATTGGTAGTATAAAGTATGCTTTTGGAGATGGACCAAATCTTTCAGTAATTGAGTCCATGTTTGCAAGTGCGTTGTAAGTAGCGCCCATACCAAATCCACAAATACCACCTGATAAAACAGCTGCATCATAATCTCTACCCATAACCCAATAGTTAATGAAGTAAGCATAGAATGCCATGAATATAGTTTGTGCAAATAGAATTACAAGCATTGGTCCTGCAACTTCCTTTAGGTCTAGTAGGTTGATGTCTATAAGTGCCATTACTAAGAATACATTAAGTCCAACATCACCACAGATAGAGTTTGCTCTATCATCAACTGCCCATTTTGAACCTTTCTTACCAATTGTATTTACAAAAATACCTGCAAGAATCATGGCAGTTACATAAGCTGGTAAGCTTAATGGGTTACCCATAATAGAAACATGTTCTTTGATGAACACTTGAAGAATAGCTCCAAGTCCAACTGATACAAAGATAAGTCCTAAAACTTTGATAAAATCTATTGCTTCTAGTGGAACAACTTTCTTATAGCTTTCTCCAGCATTGTTCTTTTCTAAGTTTTCAAGAACGTCAATATTAGAACCGTTTTTGTCAAGTGGACTAGCTAATTTATGCTTTCTAATAAGTGTAGAACCAATAGGTCCACCAATTAATGATCCCATGATTACACCGAATGTAGCTGCCGCCATACCAAATGTTGACGCGTTAACAAGACCTTGTTCTTCAAAAGTTGTACCCCAAGCTCCTGCTGAACCGTGTCCACCTACCATTGTAACTGAACCACAAATTAAACCAAGTAGTGAATCTACTCCTGTAACTTGTGAAAGTACAAGTCCAATGGCGTCTTGGAATATAACTAATACAGTTGAAACTAATACAAAAAGGATAAAACCTTTTCCTCCTTTTTTAAGTGTTTCAAGGTCTGCTCCTACACCAATTGATGTGAAGAATACCATCATGAATGGATCTTTTAGTGTTTGGTCAAATTCGAAAGTACAAATTCCACCAAGTTGTAATAAGAATCTAATTATTGCAAAAAGGAATCCTCCTATTACTGGTGCAGGTACACAAAATGTTTGAAAAAATTTGACTTTGCTTCTAATAAGTTTACCTATGTAAAAAACTATTATTGCAAATCCAACAGTTTGCATGACATTAAATGAAATATTCATTTAATCTCCCTCCTTTATAAAAATATTTGTCTTTATCTGACACATATATTATAATAAAACCTTTTCATATTTGCAATAGGATTTTTTTAATGTTTTTTAGTTTAATATCGCTTTTCTGTTAGAAAGTAATAGATTTTATAATCAATAATTTTTCATAAAAAAACCAGAGTTTTTTATTTACTCTGGCATGTATCCTATTAATTTTCAATTTATAATATATTATTATATTTTACTTTCTGTATTCCCCGTGACCAAAGATCACATACTTGTAGCTCACAAGTTCATCAAGTCCCACTGGTCCCCTTGCGTGAAGTTTTTGTGTTGAGATACCAAGTTCTGCACCCTTGCCAAACTCTCCTCCATCTGTAAATCTTGTTGAGGCATTTACATAAACGCAGGCTGAGTCAACTTCTTCTAAGAACTTCATAGCCCTCTCATAGGACTCTGTCAAGATTGACTCTGAGTGACCTGTTGAATATTTTGTGATGTGAGCAATAGCTTCGTCAACATCATCAACTGTCTTAACAGAAATTTCGTAGTCCAAGTATTCTCTTCCGTAGTCATCTTCCTCTGCCTTCACTGCATTTTTAAGCTTAGGAAGAGCTGTTTCATCAGCATGAACTTTTATCTTGTGTTTTTCTACTACTTCATTGAATAAGTCAAAGAACTTGTCTGGTAGATTCTTATTTAATACAAGAGATTCCACTGCATTGCAAACTCCAATCCTTTGAGTCTTTGCATTTTCAATAATTTTTACAGCATTTTCAATGTCGCACTCATCATCAACATAGATATGGCAGTTGCCCACTCCCGTTTCAATTACAGGAACCTTGGCATTTTCAACTACTGAGTTAATAAGTGAAGCTGATCCTCTTGGAAGTAGCAAGTCAACATAACCCTTTAGTTGCATCAATTCCTTTGAAGATTCTCTTGATGTGTCCTTTACAATTTGAACGAAGTTCTCGTCATGGCCAGCATTTTTTATCCCAAGTCTAATGGCATCTGCTATGGCGATGTTAGACTTGATAGATTCCTTGCCTCCACGAAGGATAATGGCACTTGAAGCCTTTAGAGATAAAATTGCCGCATCAAGAGTTACGTTAGGTCTTGATTCATAAATTATGGCAATAACTCCCATTGGGACAGTCTTCTTGCCAATTAAAAGCCCAGCATAGTTTTCTTCCATTGATAGGACCTTGCCCACTGGGTCTTTAAAGTCAATTACCTCGTCAATGGACTTTGCCATGGCTTCGATTCTCTCATCAGTTAAGAGAAGTCTGTCGATTAGGCCTTCTGGCATATTATTTTCTCTACCCTTCTTGATATCCTCTTCATTGGCTCTTAAAATATTTTCCTTTTGGCTTAAGAGGGCCTTCTTGATTTCAAGAAGCATGGCATTTTTTTCCTTAGTTTTTAATTTTTTTAACTTGTAGGAAGCTTCCTTTGCAATCTTCCCCATTTTCTTAACACTTAAAGTATGTTCCAATTTCTTCTCCTTTAACTATATCTCTTATTATCTTCATCTTTTCTCCAGATCCAATAACAACTTCTATGTCCTTTTCTATGGCAAGCTTGGCAGCCTTTATCTTGGTGTACATGCCACCAGTTCCAACATTGGATTCAGTTTCCTTTGCCATGCCTTCAACCTCTTTTGTGTCTGCAACCTCGTGGATAATTTTTGCATCAGGATTCTTCCTTGGGTCGTCTGTATAAAGTCCTTCAATGTCTGTAAGCATAATAAGTAGGTCCGCCTTAATCATCCTGGCAATAACTGCTGAAAGGGTGTCATTGTCCCCAAATTTAATTTCATAAGTAGAAATTGTGTCATTCTCGTTTATTATTGGTATTACATTCATACCTAGGAGTTTCTCAAAGGTGTTCTCTGCATTGACCCTCATCTCTTGGTCAACTTCTATAGTTCTTGTTAGAAGGACTTGGGCAGAGTTGTAGCCATAGGACACAAGAGACCTGTCATAAATATTTGTAAGGGCAACTTGGCCCACAGCTGCAGCAGCTTGCTTGTCAGAAGTTTCCTTTGGTCTTTCCTTTAGATTTAATTTTGCACGTCCTGCTGCAATGGCACCTGAAGAAACAAGGACAACATCATAACCTTGATTCTTTAAGTTTGCAATTTCAAAGCAGAGCTCGTCAATTTTTTGTAAATTTATTTTTCCATTGTCGTGGGTTATGGATGAAGATCCAACCTTTATCACGACTTTCTTTATTTCTTTTGAAAATTTTCTCATTTCAACCACCTTACCTATAATATACTTGAAATTTACACATTAGTAAATATTTTTCTCCCTTGCTAGCAAAATTCAATTAAATAAATAATCATACTATATTAAATTTTTCTCACCTGTAATAGACCTTATGCTATAATAAGCTTGGGAGTGTGATGATTTTGCCAAAAATTTTAAGAAAAAAAGAACTTGCGCCAAATATTTTTTTATTCGACATATATGCGCCCAAAATTGCAGCCTCTGCAAAACCAGGCCAATTTATTATTTTAATTGCCGACAAGTATTCTGAGAGAATACCCCTAACTATTTCTGATTACGACATAGATAGAGGCAGCGTTCAAATAGTTGTCCAAGCTTCTGGTGAATCTACAAAGAAAATTGCAGCCTTTGAAGAGGGCGAAAGCTTTAAGGACTTTGTTGGACCTCTTGGCCACGCATCAGATTTTTATGACATGGACCTAGAAGACTTAAGGGACAAGAGATACCTATTCGTAGCAGGTGGAGTTGGTACTGCACCAGTCTATCCTCAAGCTAAGTTTTTCAAAGATAAGGGCCTTCACTGCGACATAATCATTGGAGCAAAGTCCAAGGAATTTGTAATCCTTGAAGATGAATTAAAGTCTGTTTGCGACAACCTATACATAGCAACTGATGATGGATCCTATGGCTTCAAGGGTCTTGTAACAGATAAGATTGTAGACCTTGTGGAAAATGAAAAGAAGCATTACGACCAAGTTGTTTCCATTGGACCTATGATAATGATGAAGTTTGTCTGCTTAACTACTAAGAAGTTCGACCTTCCAACAACAGTTTCTCTAAACCCAATTATGGTTGATGGAACTGGCATGTGTGGTGCCTGTCGTGTTTCTATAGGTGGAAAAACTAAATTTGCCTGCGTTGATGGACCAGAATTTGACGGCCACCTAGTGGACTTTGATTCTGCCATGAAGAGGCAAAGACAATATATAGACAACAAGAAGACTCACACAATAGCTGACCACCACTGCACAATGGACCTTGCAGTCTCTGACCACCTAGCTGAATCTTCTGCCCAAAATAATCAAAGTCTTGTGGTAAAGAAGGCTGAAGACAGGTTTAAAAAGGTTCCAATTGCTGAACAAGCACCTGATGAAAGAAATAAAAACTTCAAGGAAGTTTGCCTTGGCTACACTGCAGAAGAAGCAGCAACTGAAGCTTCAAGATGTCTAAACTGTAAGAAACCTGGCTGCGTTGAAGGCTGTCCAGTTTCCATTGACATACCTGGCTTCATAAAGGAAATCGCAAGTGGCAACTTTGAACAAGCCTACAAGGTTCTTTCCCTTTACACTTCCCTTCCAGCAGTTTGCGGTAGGGTTTGTCCACAAGAATCTCAATGTGAAGAAAGATGTGTCCTCTTGAACAGGGGCGACGCAGTTTCCATTGGTAAGCTTGAAAGATTTGCAGCTGACTATGCAAGACGTCACCAAGTCCAAGAAAATTCTGATATCAGAAAGATCGACAAGAAGGTTGCCGTAGTTGGAGCAGGTCCAGCTGGCCTTACTTGTGCAGGTGAACTTGCAAAAATGGGCTACGACGTAACAGTTTTTGAAGCCCTTCAACAATCTGGTGGAGTATTAATTTACGGTATTCCAGAATTTAGACTTCCAGATGAAGTCGTTGAGTACGAAGTTGAAAACATTAAAAAACTTGGGGTTAAGTTTGAAAACAACTTTGTAATAGGAAGGACTGAAACCATAGACGACCTTATCAAGGATGGTTTTGAAGCAGTCTTTATTGGATCAGGTGCCGGCCTACCTAAGTTTATGAATATTCCTGGTGAAAACCTAAATGGAGTTTATTCAGCCAACGAATTCTTGACAAGAAACAACCTCATGAGATCCTTTGACGAAGAGTACGACACTCCAGTTAACGTAGGAGAAAAAGTTGCAGTTATTGGCGGTGGCAATGTTGCCATGGATGCTGCAAGGGTTGCAAAAAGACTTGGAGCTGATGTTTCAATTGTCTACAGACGTACTGAAAAGGAACTTCCTGCAAGGACTGAAGAAGTCCACCATGCCAAGGAAGAGGGCATTAAGTTTGAAATGCTAACTGCTCCTGTTGAAATCCTTGGAGACGACCAAGGCTGGGTTAAGGGAATGAAGTGTGTGAGAAATGAACTTGGAGAACCCGATGCATCTGGCAGAAGAAGACCCGTTGCCGTAGAAGGTAGCGACTATGAAGAGGACTTCCAAACAATTATCATGGCTCTTGGAACAAATCCAAACCCACTAATTTCTTCAACTACAAAGAATCTTGACATAGAAAAATGGGGCGGCATCATTGTAAATGAAGAGTCTCAGACATCTCGCCAAGAAATCTTTGCCGGTGGTGATGCAGTAACAGGATCTGCAACAGTAATTCTTGCCATGGGAGCTGGTAAAAATGCCGCAAAATCTATCGACGAATTTTTGAGAAATAAATAAGATTATAAAAATAAAAATTAAGGGAAGAGTTTTACCTCTTCCCTTTTTTTGTGTATTTATTACTTAAGTTAAGATGTTTCGAAAGTTTTTTTTTACATAATTATATCTTTAAATCTTCTTATATAGTTTTGAAAAAATATTATAAAATGAAGAACTAAAAGATAGAGGGAGTTATTGCTACAATTATAGCTCTTGATAGGTCAATCAGCTGTGGCAATGATACAAGTGAATCGGATTATTTTGACAAGGGATTGATTGTATTTTAAATTTTTATCTTTTATGCAAAGTTTACTTGACAATAAATGCAAAGCAAACTATACTTATAGAGAAAAGTAATTTATGTATTATTTAAAGAAGGTGGTTAATTGAAGACAAGGATACCTGAATTAAGAAAAGAAAAGAAATTATCCCAAGCTGAACTTGCTGATATTGTTGGAGTTACAAGGCAAACTATTACATCTATAGAAACCGAAAAATACATAGCGTCTTTGCCATTAGCCTACAAGATAGCTAAATATTTTAACTTAAAAATTGAAGATGTATTTGACCTAGAGGAGGAATAATGAATTTAGAAAATTATCATGAAGTATTGAAAAAAAGAGAAAGATTATATAAATCTTATATAAGTTTTGCGCTGATATTTTGGGGAATAGGAAATTTTTTATTAAAGGATCAGGATAGGCTCAACGATTCAGCATTAGGATTTATTAATGGCTTAACATTAGGGATAGAAATAATTTGTATTTTCTGGGTGTTTAAAATTAGAAAAGCTCTAAAAGACGATAAAATGCTAAGAGAATTGTACATTGATGAACATGATGAAAGGAAAAATTTTATAAAACTAAAATCAGGTTCTAATTTAATAGGTAAAATAGCACTTGGTATTTTTGTAGCTTCTATTTTAGCTAGTTATTTTAATATGGTTGTTTTTTATACACTTGTAATAACTGGAATTTTTCTAATATTAGTGAGTTTATCACTTAAACTTTATTGGAGAAAGATGGTATAAAATTTTAAATAGATTCATATGAAGGAGGTGGCACTATAAACATTTTAAACTTAATATTCACCCGTAAGGGCACAATCAAGTCGATAGACAAACCTAAAGACGGGAGCAGGTATCTTCATCAATTTACAAATTAACAAGTTTTTATAAGTTTAGAAATTTTTCCCACTTTCCAATAAAGTCCTACTTCTTAAAAATACAAAGCCAGACTGCCTCTTCCTGCCATGAAACCTTGTGGATCTCGTGGGGTCTTATTACTAGACTGTCCCCTTCTCCTAAGTCAAGTCTCCTTCCATCTTCATATTCTATTTGAGCCTTACCCCTTAATAAGAATACTATCTCAAGTTCATCTTGGTCATAGAAACCTGTGACTTGATCAAGTGACATAGTCCTAATAACTTTTATTCCCTCATCTTCATAAATTTTTTCTTCAATTTCTTCTTCACTAGAAAATCTTATATTTTTAAAAACATTGTATAATTTATCCATAGGTTAATTATAGCATTACTTTAAATCTCAATATATAAGAGCAAAGTAATTTGCTATAATTATAAAAAGAGGTGGAAAATGTTTAGAGAAATGAGAAGAATAAAGCAAGAGCTTCCCCTTGAAGAAGCTAAGAGCTTGCTTATGAAAAATAAAAGAGGAGTCCTATCACTTAATGGCGAAGATGACTACCCCTATGCCATTCCCATAAATTTTTTATATGACGAGGAAGAAAATAAAATTTATTTTCACGGAGCTAAGACTGGCTACAAGCTAGACTGCATCAAGAAAAATAATAAGGCCTGCTTCGTGACCTATGGTGACCAAGAGCTTTCAGAAAATGGCTGGTCCTACTATCTAAAGAGCCTAGTTGCCTTTGGAGAAATTGAAATCATAGAGGACAGGGACCTTGCTGCCAAAAAATTAATTGAACTTGCTTCAAGATACTTCCCATCAATGGAAGAAATAAATGAAGTCATGAAGAGAAGTTTTAAAAATGCCCTAGTCTATTCCCTTAACATCCAGCACATGACTTGCAAGAGAGTTCACGAAAAATAAAAAATCGCAAGCAAAAACCAAGGTCTTAGTATTACCTATAACCTTGGTTTTATTTTTATATATTTAATTCAATTTCTTCTAATTTCTTTTCCCTTTGGCTTTCCCTGTAGTGGGCAAAAATTGAACCAATTAGGTTTTGAACTACTGAGAAAATTGCTCCTGGTAGTGCTGCAAGTGGATTCATGGCAAAGTTTGTGTTTGCAAGAACTACTGCAAGACCAGAGTTTTGTGTCCCAACTTCAATTGAAAGAGTTGACTGCTTGTCGTAGTCAAGTCCCATTAATTTCCCAAGGCCAAGTCCAAGGCCAAGTCCCAAAATGTTGTGGATGATAACTACTCCAAAGACTAAAAGTCCTGAAGTCATAATTTTTTCTGCATTAAGTCCCACAATTGCTGCAATAATTAGGGCAATCGCCATAGAAGAAATAAGCGGGAAGACAAAGTCCACCTTCTTAATTCTTTCTCTTAAAAGAGCCTTGGCAATAATTCCCAGTCCTACTGGAAGGACAATTACCTTCACAATAGACATAAACATTGCCACAAAGGAAACTTCAACAAGGGATCCTGCCATCATGTAGACAAGAAGTGGCGTCATAATTGGTGCAAGTAGGGTTGATGCAACTGTCAATAAAACAGAATAGGCAAGGTCGCCTTCTGCAATGTGACTCAATACATTGGAAGCAGTTCCACCAGGGCAAGTCCCAACAAGGATAACCCCAAGGCTTATGTCCTTTGGCAATTTAAAAATCACTGATAAGAGAAGTGCCAAGAGGGGCATAATTGTGTACTGACAAAGAGCTCCCAAAAATATAAGTTTTGGTGCCTTTAAAAGATTTTTAAAGTCCCCAACTTCTATGTTAGTTCCCATACCAAACATGGCTGCTGCCAAGAATAGGGCTGTGTAGTTTGTCATTCCCTTAAAGGCATCTGGATACCTCAAGGCAGTAGCAGATAGTAGCAGGATAATTAGGATCAAGTATTTTTCTATATAAAGTGGAATTTTTCTAAACAATTTACACCTCGAAGAAAAAGTTGTCAATAAGTCTAGTTGTGCCAAACCTAACAGCAAGAGCAACAAGGCAGTCCCTGTCAATGACATCCATGTCTTTAATCTCTTCTGTGTCAACAACTTGAACATACTCAATATCGGCAAGTTCTTCAGTTTTTATTTCATCTTCAATAATCTTAATTAAATCTTCAGCCTTCATGCCCTTTGTCATGGCAGCCCTACCCTTTTCTAGGGCCCTATGAAGAACTGGTGCAGCCTTTCTCTCTTCATCAGACAAGTAAACATTTCTTGATGAAATCGCAAGGCCGTCCTCTTCCCTCTTAATTGGGCAAGGAACAATTTCGATTCCAAAATTCAAATCTCCAACAGCCTTTTTAACAATTAAAAATTGTTGGGCGTCCTTCCTGCCAAAGTAGGCTCTAGTAGGTCTAAAGATGTTAAATAACTTTGTTAAGACAGTTAAAACTCCCCTAAAGTGAATTGGGCGAGTCTTGCCACATAAGTTGTCCTTTAAATCTTCGATAGTTACATAAGTTTTGTGATTTTGATAAAACTCCTTTGGGTCTGGTGTGAACACTGCGTCAACTCCAGCCTCTTCACAGAGTTTAAAATCTCTTTCTTCATCTCTTGGGTAAGATTCATAGTCTTCGCCAGGTCCAAATTGAGTTGGATTTACAAAAATAGACACGACAACAAGGTCGTTGTTCTTTCTCGCTTCATCAATAAGTGACTTGTGACCTGCATGCAAAAATCCCATAGTTGGAACCAAACCCACAGACTTTTGGTAATTTCCCTTGGTAAATTCCAAAGCATCTTCTACATTTCTTAGTACCTTCATCATTCTCTCCTTAAAAATTTATTTTGGAGAAATATTTAATTATAAATATTTAAGTACGGTTTATAAAAATAATACCGTCTCCGGCAATATTATAACAAAAATAATAAATTTTTGCAGAAAAAAAGGCACTAATTTAGTGCCTCTTTACAAATTTTAAATTATTTTCACTATCTCAAAGGAATTTATTTTTTTAATTTCAACTTTGCCATCTCTTATAAGATCTTCTAAGATTTTTCCTCCTTCAAAGACTATTTTAATTTCATCTTTTAGGACTAAGTCGTAGGACCTTATGTAGTCCATCATTCTTTCTTCTTCACTTAAGTTTTCTTTTCTCTCTTCTAGGTCTAGGTTTTCTAAGAAAAATTCTTCTACTCTTGAGAAGTCCATTATGTTTTGCAAGACTCTAGAATTTTTCGTGATTAAGAAGCCTGGGAGTTTTTTTATCCTGTAGTCAAAGGCCTCCATCCTGTCTTGTAAAAATAAATCATGAGAGTTTTCATAATTAAATAAAAATTCATCGTACTCTAATCCAAAGCCCTCTAAGATTTCTTTTTGAACTTCTAGCTTAAATATATTTTTCTGAAAGACTATGGCTTCTTCCAAAATTTTTCTCATGTAGTCCCTGGCTAGGTCCTTATTCATTTCTTCTACTGATATGAAGTACTTGTCCAAGGGATAGGACGACTTGTAGTCCTCTGTGAAGAGGTCTGGCGAAGCTTCAAAGCCTGGCATGTGAGTAATAGTTCCACTTGCCCTATACATGTCAAAGAGGATTTGGTTCCCAAGACCTACTGAGTTTTTATCCCTGAAGTTCTTTGGCAAAAATTCTTCGTAGTTACCAATCAGTCCTCCCATGACAAATTCATAGGAAAAGTTTTTATATTTTCTTTCAAATTTTCTAATTATTGGAAAGAGTCCCCACAAGAAGGGATCTAATACGTCTGTAAAAATTTTTAACATAGGTCCTCCTAATCTAGGTCGATTATATCAAAGAGAAAAAATTTTTTCAGCAAATTCTTCTGAAAAGGACTTGACTTTTAAATATTTTACAATATTTACCACAATATATGTTTTCCTTGTGGTTTTCATATACTATATGTAGTATAATTATATCTACATTAGAAATGGAATTATTATTTTAATATAAAAGGAGAGATGGAAAAAAATGCCAGAAGTTATTAAGAGAAATGGCGAGAAGGTTGCCTTCGATAGGGGCAAAATTGTAATCGCTATTGAAAAAGCTATGCACTCAAGTTCCGGTGTCTACATTGAGGACCAGGCTCTTGAAATTGCCAAGGAAATTGAAGAACTTGCTAACTCAAAGGACCTTCCCCTTTCAATCTATGACATTGAGGGAGAAGTTTATTATCGTTTGATTCAAAACGACAACCCAGCTACTGCTAGGGCTTACGAATCTTACAAGTCAGTTCAACAATACAAGCGTGAACAAAATACTACTGACGAGGACATACTTGGTCTATTAAACGAAACTAATGAGGACCTAATGGATGAAAACTCCAATAAGAACGCTGTTATTGCCTCTACTCAAAGAGACCTAATAGCTGGTGAAGTTTCTAAGGATATTGCCAAGAGAAAAATGATCCCAGCCGACTTAGTTGAAGCTCACGAATCTGGCGCCATCCACATCCACGACATGGACTACTTCATCCAACCAATTTTCAACTGCTGCCTAGTTAACATGAAGGACATGCTTGACAATGGAACTGTTGTTAATGGAAAGATGATTGAAACTCCTAAGTCCTTCCAAGTTGCCTGCAATGTTATGACACAAATCATTGCCCAAATTGCATCAAACCAATATGGTGGTCAAAGTATTAATATTTCATGCCTTGGCAAGTACCTAAGAAGATCTTACGAAAAGAATCTTTCTCTTGCCCTTGACACTCTTGGAGATATTGAGCTTGCTGAAAAAATGGCAAATCAAATGACTAAAAAGGACCTTGAAAGCGGAATCCAAACTATCCAATATCAAATAAATACTTTGATGACTTCTAACGGTCAAGCACCTTTCGTTACCTTATTTATGTGGCTTGAAGACGACGACCAATATGTTGATGAAGTTGCAATGATAATAGAAGAAATCTTGAAGCAAAGAATTCAGGGCATTAAAAACGACGCAGGTGTTTATGTTACACCAGCCTTCCCTAAGTTAATTTACGTTCTTGATGAAAACAACATAAACAAGGACTCAAAATATTATTATTTAACATCTCTTGCAATTAGATGTACTGCTAAGAGGATGTATCCTGACTACATTTCTGCCAAGAAGATGCGTGCCAACTACGAAGGCAACGTATTTTCTCCAATGGGATGCAGGGCCTTCCTTCCACCTTATAAGGACCAAAAGGGCAACTACAAGTTTGAAGGAAGATTTAACATGGGAGCTTGCTCCATCAACCTTCCTCAAATAGGAATCCTTGCAGGAGGAAGCGAAGAAAAATTCTTTGAAATCCTAGAAAAGAGACTAGACCTAGTTAAGAGGGTTGGACTATTGCGTTACGAACACCTAAAGAAGGTTAGCAGCGATTCATCTCCTATCCACTGGCAACACGGTGCTATAGCAAGACTTGGCAAGCACGAATCCATTGCTCCTCTTCTTTTAAATGGTTATTCAACAGTTTCCCTTGGCTACATTGGAATCTATGAAGCAACTATGCTTATTAAGGGAGTAAGCCACACTGACAAGAAAGGCTACGACTTTGCCATGAGGATCATGGATACACTTAACGATGCTGTTAATAAGTGGACTGAAGAATATGGAATTAAGTTTACTCTTTACGCAACACCAGCTGAGTCACTTACACAAAGATTTGCTAACATCGACAGAGAAAGATTTGGCATCATAGAAAATGTAACTGACAAGGGTTACTACATCAATTCCTTCCACGTTGACGTTAGAGAGGAAATTTCTGCCTTTGAAAAGTTCAACTTTGAAGCTAAGTTCCAAGACAAGTCAACTGGTGGCTGCATCTCTTATGTAGAAATTCCAAACATGGGTCACAACCTAGAAGCCCTAGAAACAATTGTTAGATATATTTACGACAACATCCAATATGCAGAGTTTAACACAAAGTCAGACTATTGTGCAGAGTGTGGCTTTGACGGCGAAATTAAACTAAATGACCATGGCGACTGGGAATGCCCACAATGCCACAACACTGACAGGTCAAGCCTTACTGTAGTAAGACGTACTTGTGGTTACCTTGGTGAAAACTTCTGGAACGAAGGCCGTACTAAGGAAATTAACGCAAGGGTTCTTCACATCTAATGAACTTTGCCCAAATAAGAAAGTATGATGTTGCCAATGGTCCTGGCATAAGGACTACAATTTTTGTGACAGGCTGCACCCACAAGTGCCCCAATTGTTTTAATGAAGAGTACCAAGATTTTAACTTTGGTAACCCTTGGACTCGCAAAGAAACAGATGAAGTTATAGAAGATTTAAAGTTAGATGAAGTTAAGGGCTTGACCGTCTTAGGTGGTGAGCCCTTCCAAAACGAAGTGGACCTCTTGCAAGTTCTTCGTGACATAAAAAAAGAAGTCCAAAAGGAAATTTGGATCTTCTCTGGCTATACTTATGAAGAAATTTTAAAAGACCAGGACAAAAAGAAACTCTTAGAAGAATGTGACGTCCTAGTTGATGGAAGGTTCGTTGAAGCTCTAAAAGACTTGAGTCTTAGGTTTCGAGGATCCTCCAACCAACGGATAATAGATGTAAAAAAATCCTTGGAAGCCAATAAAGTAGTTTTGTTTGACCTGTAAAATTTAATTACGAAAATATTTTTCTAATCTCTCAAGATATAACTGCTTAGATATAAACAATAAAAACCCCAGTATTAATAAAGTGAACCTTAAAGTTGGTCTAAATCCAACAAAAGTAGGTCTCCTTTAGGTTTAATCTGGGGTTTTATAATTATGTTTTTTATTAATCTGCTTTTTTTATTATAACATTAAAGAAACCACTGCCACTTGTTCCATCGGCAAAATCAATATCAACTGATAACATTACCGTTATCTCTTCTAAAGGTGGAGTAATTACAGCTTCTTTTATATCCTTTAATTTGTTTTTATCTACATTTATTTTTTTTATTTCAGGTAAATTAGGCGTTGATATTGCATTTTTAATCATTTCTAAAGTAACTTCATCTCCTTGTTTTATAGAAATATCTGTAAATTCAATATCATGGTCCTCTGTTTTATCAACTTCTATTGACACTTCTAATTCACCAATTCTACCATCATTAAATATAACTTCAGCATTAAATTTTATTTCCTTTTCTTGTGATAAACCATCTAATACATCTTGTACTTCTTGTATTTTCCCTTCATCTACTATAATGTCTTTTACATTTTCGACATTATCCATTTCAAGGTGTTCTTTAATTGTTTCTTTATTAAAAGTTGTGTCATCCATATCTAATTGAATGAAAGTTTTCATTGGAATTTTTGTATAAACTAAATCACCATTTTCAAAGTAAATATTGTCAGCATATTTTAAGTAAATGATAGGCTTCAAGATTTTTACATCTTCTGGCAATTCACCATTTATAGTAACTGTTATTATTCCATCTTTTTCTTCAACACTATAAAGATCTTTATTTAACTCTTGTTTTTTATATTTTGGTGTAGATTTAGAAATTGCATCAACACTGTCATAATCCTTTTTAGAAATATAATTTAATTTAATATATCTCTCCTCAGATTCTCCTATTTTTTTAACATCACTAAGAAGTGTTTTTATTCTTATTTGATTATTCTTTAAAGATGTATAATACTTACCATTGTTTTTATTTCTAGCATCTCTTTCACCCAATACCTCGGAATCAACTAGAATATTCTTTGCAATTTTTCTAAAGGATCCTATATACTTTTTACCTTCAAATTTTGTTAATTCTTCAAGTTTTTTTATCTCATCTGAAGATAAGTCTTTTTTGTTTAACAAAATCTTAGCTTCTTCTATAAGAGATTTTAAATCAGCTATTGATTTTTCATTTTTTGGAGTCTTAACTCCTCCTAGTTCTAATAAATCATCTTTTCTCGAATCGATTATTGCCTTTAAAATCTTTTTCAATTCAATAACATGTTGATTCTCTGAGCTACTCTCACTTACTAATGTATTATTACTTTTTTTATTATTTTCCTTATTTTCATAATAGTTATAATTATGTCTTGATTCTTTAGTTTCTTTTGTAATTATAGACGCATTTTTAGATTTTTTGCTTTCAGATTTATAATTTTCTGAATTGGAATAAATTGTATTATATAAAAACTGAAAGGCATCTTTTCTATTTGCGTATGCATTTGGATTAATATTTTTTCCACATATGTTTTCTTCTTCAGCCCATTTAATCCAGTCATAAGGCCACTTAGCATTATTTATTTCACTTAATTTCAAATTCTTTTTTTGGCAAACAAGAATCTTTAGAAGCTCTGCATTAGTAATATTTTTCTCACCTTTAAATGTTCCATCTGGATACCCACTTATTAAGTTCATGTTATTCTTTGCATAAGAAATTACACCGTTGGCCCAGTAATCTTTCCCTACATCGCTAAAAGGTATTTCTTTTCCTTGTAATTCAATTGCCTTATTTTTATTCCCAAGTGAATAAACTAAAATTTTTGTTATCTCACTTCTTTTTAAATTTTTTTCGAGACCTAGACTACCATCTGGATAACCATCTATTATCCCTTTTTCCTTTAAAAAATTTACTTTCTCAATTCCATTATCCTTGGAAGCAAATACACTTATATTAAAGACAGACAAAAACATTAAAATAACTAATAAATTAACAAATCTTTTTAACATAAATTTCTCCTTATTTTATTCATACAATATTCAAACAATATAAATTGTATCAGAGCTAAAATTTTAAAATAATTTATATTATTGTAATGATTTTAATCCAATAAATTTCAAAAAATCACTTTTGTAATTATAAACAAAAATACCCTCCTTACTGGATTACCAATAAAGAGGGTAAACATCACTGCTGAGGAATTTTTTTGTCCTTTTTTATTCTTCTGGAGGGATTGGCTTTTCTAAAGTTTCGTTATTGAAAAAGTCTGTGCCCTCATTGGCATTATCTTGGAAGGTCCCAAAAGTAGAAACATAGTCCACACCATCAATAGTGTAGTAAATTTCAATCCTTAAGTATTCCAGAAAATATTTTTCAAATTGAGTGCTATATCTCTTAGTTTCAAAATAATATCTGCCGTCATCAAGCCTATCTAACTCGCCCTCTATTACTCTCTGTTTTTGTTTGTCATCATAGTGAGAGGCAGAGGCAAATATTTTTATTTTTGGAATTTCTGGCTGATAGACTTCTCCTCCGCTTTCAAAAGTAAAATAAATCTTATTGTCTTCATTTAAGTGTATGCAAGGAATGTCACCTTCTATCCTACCATCAATTGTATCTCTTAGCTTCATTATTTCTTTTTCAGAAAGATTCTCAAATTTCTCTCTCTCAAAAGTCCTTACAATTGGTTTCCTCTCATCATTGGAAACTTGAATATTTACTTTAACGCCGTTCATAGAATTATTCCTTCTAAAATTTGGAGTTGGAGAAAAATAAATTTGAATGGCTGCAAATAAAATTATTGTAAGAATAATTACAATAGCAAAAACTTTTGCGACTTTACTTTTCATAATATCACCTACCTATAGTTTACCCTAATAATAATTAAATATCATTAATTTTTAAAGTCAGGTAGATTATTTATATTACTTCAAATATTTCTAAACCTAATAAATTTTTCCAATAAAAAAATCTCCCAAGAGGTATTGGAAGATCTTCTTATCTTTAATATGTAATGAGATTACTCATTGTGGAATAATTAAAGCAAAATATTTTACTAATTTTAAAAGGAGTATTTAAAATAAAAAGTCTATTGACAAAGGAAACCTTACATCAATAGACCTTTTAACTGGCGATAACCTACTCTCCCAGGTCGTTGCCAACCAAGTACCATCAGCGGACTAATGCTTAACTTC
>OHAU01000103.1_pt1 | contig 111442 bp, 100 predicted proteins | sample 1577181 | NCBI WGS metagenome assembly OHAU01 (sample SAMEA3541472, study PRJEB24748) | human gut metagenome | biome: human gut; feature: human-associated habitat; material: faeces | place: China | collected 2012
CTATGACAACGGAACCATGCTCACGGAAATGATGCTCGCCAGCGAAATCAAAGGGTTCGTCGAAAATCCCGGATATTATTTCGAAGCTGACGACAGCATGCACCGCAAGGACTTGGACCTGCTGTTGATGGTGCAGGGATGGAGAAGGTATGAATGGAAAGAGATGGCGGGAATTGAAGCCTTTTCATTACGGTTTCTGCCCGAAAAGTCACAGACTATAGAAGGACAGGTGAATCATACCTATTCATTATATAAAGACAATGATTTCGGAGAAAAAGCATGGATAACCTCATTAATGAGAAAAGATGCACATGACAACCAAAAAGAAGAAGTTAAACCCATTGATTTCTATACCACAGAAATATGCGCCTCTAAATTCAAAGGTAAAACACTACAGGACTTGTACGCTCCATCCATCTCAAAAATGAAGAAGGAAGTACATGTCATAGCTTCTTTCCTCCAAGGAGAAAGCACGCTTGAACTAATGCAGAAAACCCAACAAAGTACATTCTACATGGTTACCCCAAAATTTTATGAAGATTGCGTATTAAACCTCATGGCTTCTGATGCCAAAGACCCGGTAAGGGGTGCCATAAAAAAACAGAGAAAGGGATTCATGGATGAAACAGAATATCCCGATTTTTACGTAAAGCTCAACCATTTCTATCCCAATTTCCCTAAACCGTACACATTTTACCAAGACAAAGAATATGAAACGAACTATCCTGACAGTCTATACACCGTTTCTGGCGTATTCAACGGACGTAAACTTCCCACTGTAACCATTCGCAACAAACGAAATGGATTACGACGATTCAACAACAGCAAACCCACCATCATCATAGATGCTTATAAAGCTTTCAACCTCATAACCGACCATGGATTGAACGGAGGAAAACATGATTGGAGAACTTTCTCACAACAAATCGCTTTTAGTTTTGCGAATGACATGGGACAAGACAGACGGTACTCTATCAAAGAATGGTTTGACGGAATCCCATTAAAAATGAATCCAAATGAAAATATCAGGAATGACCAAGACTTCAACAGCCAAGAAGACTACGCCATTGCCAGTTCCAATAAATCGGGAATTCTCCTTTCTGATAAATATGAAGAACCGGAGCATGACGAAAAAAGTCCAACCCCAATAGGCTCCAATTTCAGTATTTCCAAACAAAAGCTCAAGAAATACCGCCTGCTCCGTTACCTTGACAAAATCTATATCTACACCGATTATGCCCCTCGCGAACAAGGCAGTTGGAAGTATGCACAAGACAACCAACCCGAAGTCATCATAGACTACCGTCTCTTCCCCAACGACGGATACCAAAGGACTTACCGGGACCGGCATTACGTCCTGCGAGGCTATGCCGTCTGCGAGGATTTCTACAACCCCGATTACAGCCGGAAACCTCTGCCCGAAACCAAAGACTACCGGCGCACACTACTCTGGATACCGGAAGTCAAGTTCGACGAAAAAGGGGAAGCCACCGTACGGCTCTTCAACAACAGCAAACAAACCGTCATTTCCGTGGAGGCTGAAGGCATCACCGGAAAAGGAATGCCTATCGCATGGAAAAGCGATAAGGCACACGGGGCCAAGGAGCCTGACGGGCACTAAAAACCGTCCTTCCAAGCACGATGCAAATTCTTTTTTGAAGAGAAAAATCATAAATCACACATACTCAATTATATACAAACCTTCCAAAACCTCAAAATGCAAACTAAAATATTTGGAAACTACCCAAAAGCATACTTAACTTTGCCATGTGAGAATGAAATAAATCGTCAAACTAAAAAACAAACAAGATGAAAAAGATTTTTAGAAACAGTATGTTAGTTGTAATGGGATTGTTATTCTTTGCCTGTGAAGCAGAAGAAAACACACAAGTTTACAGTTGTAATGAATCTGTTAACGAATGGGCAAAACAAAACTTGTCAGACATCAGAAACATGAAAAGAAGCGACTGGAACAAATTAGACGAAGCACATAAGAATGCCGCTTACGTAGCTTTTACACAAGGACAACGAGTTCTTTTATGGAAAGGAAAAATAGAACAAGTCCTAAGTTTAGGTTGGTCTGAAAATGAAACCAACCATATAAAAGAATTACAAAACTTCATAGACCAAAATCCTGTTTATCTTCAAGGTAAAAGGTTAACAGAACAACAAGCAAACCAATTAGATTTGTTTGCTTATAAATGGATGACTAAAGCCGAAAATGATTTTGGATGGGATAAAAAGCTCATTTATGCTATTATCGCCTCAGCAAACAATCTTATTGACAAAGATGGCAATATTGAAATCCACACACACCAAAAACGTGTACTACGTTCGGGAGAATCCGGATCTACTTCTGATTGCAATTGTAATCAAACGTATGACTTCTGCCTTACAAACCATTGTGAAGATTCAAAATGTGAAGAAGCCAGTATTGGTTGTGGATGGATATTAGCTTATGCTTGCAACGGACTCTGCGGAGGTATTTAAACTATAATAAATATGGATAATTATATATTTAGTATCAGAGATAGCATCAAGGTGTTTTTGTATTCCACCTTGGTCTGCCTATTGACATTCCCCATTAATGGGCTGTCTTTCGGTTGGAGTGCCATTATAAGTGCCACATGCTATGCCATTGTGACTTATAGATTATTAAATAAATACAAGGGACTTTATCTTGAAGTCTTATTTTTCATTTTTGCAGGACAAATATGGTTAGAACTCCCTATACGCATGGTTTCTTTTAAAGCCTCACTTTGCAGTCTGATGATAACATTCTTTGAAATATGGAATATATTCATGGCTGCTTGGTACTACAAGAGCAAATCCAAAATACTATTGTTAATGGGCATTTTGGTATGGATATACTTTATATTCTTTGGACATATAGAATGGATGGAGTTCGCCCTACAGAAAGATATTTCTTTATATGACTTTTACATAGGAGTATTTAAACGATGAAAGCATTAAAAATTATCTTACTGGCCGGACTATATACCATATTGCCCGGATGCAACAACACCAATCCACCGCATACAGTAATGGATAAAGGTGAAAATGCAACAGACACCACAACCACGTCCTTGCAATGGGAAACCCAACGGTACGATTTCGGAACAGTGGACAAAGCCAGAATAAAAAATGTACGCTTCGACATTGGCATGAAAAACCTTGGTGACAAACCCATTGCCATCCAAAAAGTGGATGTTTCATGTGGATGCATGAAAGCAGAGTTCGCACCCGAACCAATACTCCCCTCACAGGATTCAAAACTGTCCGTCAACATCAACACGGGAAATTTGTTGGGACAATTCAGCAAAGTTCTGTTTGTCACATCCACAGCCAGTAGAGAACCTCAACTCATCCGAATCGTAGGCAGAATTACGGAATAAAACGAGACGATGGCAATACTTCTTAAATAAGGAATACCTATCGTATGGAAGTCTGTCGTTTGTGCAATGAACAAATGAAACAAAGATTACCTTACGATAGGCACGCCTTTATAAAATAAAGACCATATGAAAAAAGATTTCAACCGTATTATATACTACTTTATGGGGATAATCATCCTTACCGTATATTCTTTAGAGGGAACCAACCTACACTCGGATTTCACTACCACATTAGTATCCTATATCATACTTATCTCTGTGTTATCCCAATTTTATGAATGGGGGTACGGCAAGAAGAAGTACAAAAAGGAAGAAACTCCTAATAGCATAAAGTATATTGAACGTTCCGAACGCGTTACAGGTGTACTATTTTTGATATTATTCATATATAATGTGTTTTTCACTCAATGATACGAATAGAATATCTAAATAACAAATGGAATACTCCTTTAATCTTTTAAACACATGAATACTCAAATCAAACTTATCCTACGCGCCCTATTGCCATTACTGTTCATTGGAGCGAACAGAATAGGCCAGCACATAGCCCGCCCTCATTTCATCCCGGACGATGCCGCAGTAAGGGTAGAAGTATTGTTCCCCGCATTTTTGCTCTTCTTCTTCCCTATCATCCTGCTCATACACGGATGTATTTGTTATATAAACCAACGTCATAAGTTTAACCTGAAACGTCTGGCTTACGCTTTGGCCATCCTGTTCATTCTAATGTCCATTCCAACCTTTTTCCTTTCGGACAACCCATTATCTGCTAAAATATGGGAAGCATCGGAAAACCTTTTTGGCTCGGTAATACTTTGGCTGTACCTTTATGGGATGAACGCCACGAGACAGGTTAACGTCCCGGAATGGAATAGCAAATCCGGCGTGGCATGGTTCTGCATCAGCTTATGCCTCATCGTAGGAATTCTCATTCCGTCTTGCCTGTTTCATTATGGAGTCATAGGAAGCATGCCATTCAGATTGTACAGCCCGCTCATCCTGTCATACGGATGGTTCGGGCTTATATGGCTTTTGCAAAACAAATGGATAAAAACCGGGCTTTTAATTCTGGCCGTTTTCTCTTTCGTCTACATGTTCAACATGTCCACTATTCCATAACATTAAAATCAACTGCAATGAAAAACCTTCTTCTTTGCTGCCTTGCTGCAACCTTAGCCGTCTCCTCCTGCCAGAAAACGGACATCAGGCAGACGCTGGAAAAAGCCGGTGAAAACCGCCGGGAACTGGAAACCGTATTGGAACATTACAAAAATGAGCCGCTCAAAGAGAAAGCCGCACGCTTCCTTCTGGAAAACATGGACGGGCATTTCGCCCACACCGGTGAAGCCGTCGACGTGTACGACAATTACATGGACAGTGTGTTCCGCCATTGCAACGGAGACCGTGTGTTCTGGATCATGAAATACGATACTATCTTGCAACGAACAGGCCTGGATTTGGAATTAAGCCAAGACGAACGCCTGTACGATGCCCAATCCGTCACGGCAGACTTCCTGACCGAACATATCGACAGTGCATTCACCGTATGGCAACAGAACTGGAACAAACAATACAGTTTCGAAATGTTCTGCCGCTATGTGCTGCCTTACCGTATCGGGAATGAAAAGACAAGTCTTTGGAGGAAGACATTCACCGTGCCTTCATGGGTGCGCGAAGCATACGCCCCCAACCAAGACAACTCCACCTATGCCTATGGCATGGCCAACGACATTCTGGGAGGCATGCGTTCCGTCATTTATTATCCTCCGCAATTCCTTCCCGACCTCCCCCTCACGGCACTCGAACATGTCAAGTCGGCTTCCTGCAAGGAATATGCACACCTGTGCGTGGCCGTACTAAGGGCGCATGGCCTGCCTGCCACCATCGACTTCACACCACAGTGGGGCAACCGCGGATTGGGGCATGAATGGTGCGTGTTCTTTCCCGACAACCATTCTTTCATCCCTTTCAATCCGGGGGAACGGCTCGGAGACCACTTCATGAAGCGGAAGGAAGACCGGCTGACCAAAGTGTTCCGCCAAACCTACGAGAAACAACCGGAATCGCTCTATATGCTGAATAAGGGGGAAGAGGAGATTCCCGACCTTTTCGACACACCTTATATCATGGATGTGACAAGGGAATACACGGCCACTTCCGATGTGGAGGTGGAGTTGTACGACGACGTTGAAAGCGGCAGGTTCGTCTACCTGTCCGTCTTCGACAACCAAGACTGGAGCATCGTGCATTGGGGTACGCGCCACGGACGGAAAGCCACCTTCCGAGACATGGCACGAAACGTAGTGTACATGCCCGTATATTATTCCGAAGAAAACGGCACGGTTCCGGCCGGAGACGCTTTCCTTTTAGACCCACAAGGAAATATCCATAAAATGACAGCCGACACCACACAACGCACGACGGTGGAAGTGAAACGCAAATTCCGCGACGTACGTTCCAACCAATTCCTTCAGGGCGTAATCGGCGGGAAGTTCCAAGTGGCCAACCAGGAAGACTTCAGCGATTCGCTGACCATACATATCATCCCGCATCTGAAGGACAACAAATTCCATGTCGTCCATCCCCGTTACACCGGCGAATACAGATATTTCCGTTACCTGTCGCCGGACTGGTCGAGGGGCAACATGGCCGAACTTTATACGTTCAATGCCGCCGGCGACACGCTGAAGCATAAACGGCTGATGGGCAACTTCCACGTACGTCCCTGGTGTGGGCCGGAAAACCTGTTCGATGGCAATGTCCTTTCCTTCTACGACTCCCACGACGTGTACGGCGTATGGTACGGATGGGAACTGGAACAGCCGGAAAACGTGGCACGTATCGTATTCCTGCCGCGTAACGATGACAACTTCATCCGCGAAGGCGAAGAATACGAATTGTTCTATTGGAACCACGGGACATGGATGTCATTAGGGCGCAAGACGGGGAATTTCGAGGCGGTATTGAAATACGACAACGTCCCGGCTCATGCCTTGTTCCGCCTGCACAACCGTACCAAAGGCTCGGAAGAAAGAATCTTCACTTACGAAGACGGAAAGCAAATCTGGTGGTAACCCCTTGGGTATCTACACAGGGATTTTACAAAAAGCTCCTTCATCTTTCAGGCTTCATGGTAATCCGTTCATAATATTGATGTTACAGACTGAAGGATGTTTCAGGCATCCTTCAGCCAAGCCTCATTTCGTTCGGCACAGAACGGAAAATCGTTCGCCTGAGATTGAAAAATCATTCGGCTGAGATTCGTTTTTCGTTCTCAGCCGAATGATTTTTCATTTGCCTCATGATGAATATCCGCTTTCTGCAATGAAAGGAAACTGAAAGATGGCCTCCCTATTCTTCATCCCATAACAAACTATACGACAAAGCGTTGACATGTCGCCTGAAAGATGAAGGCTCTTTTCTGAAAAACCTTGGGAGGGAAAGCATGCGGGACGTGGAAGCTATAAACACATAAAAAAAGCATCCATAATCCTTGGATTACCGATGCCTTTATATTTTGTCGGGATGACTGGATTCGAACCAGCGACCACTCGCCCCCCAGACGAGTACTCTAACCGGACTGAGCTACATCCCGTTTGCGGGTGCAAAAGTAGAAATTGTTTTTGAATTCTCCAAATAAATTTCTACTTTTGTGCTGGTATAACCCACATTTTAGGCAAAACATGCAAATCAGACTTACCGCGCCGCTACACCTGCGGCATAAAACCATACTGCCGGCCAGCAAAAGCATCAGCAACCGGGCCCTCATCATCCATGCACTGGCCGGAGGAAAAGACTTGCCGAAAAATGTGTCGGACTGCGACGACACATTCGTTATGGTAAGGGCACTGACGCAAACCGATGACCCCATCGACATCATGGCGGCCGGTACGGCCATGCGTTTCCTTTCGGCTTACTGGTCTGTGAACGAGGGAACACATACCCTGACCGGTACAGCCCGGATGAAACAACGCCCCATCGGCATCTTGGTAAATGCCCTGCGGACACTGGGCGCACAAATAGAATATGTGGAAACGGAAGGTTATCCCCCCCTGCGTATTTCCGGCGGACTGCATGAGGGAGGCCGGCTCAGCCTGCCGGGAGACGTGAGTTCCCAATACATTTCCGCTTTGCTGATGATCGGTCCGGTCCTAAGAAAGGGGTTGGAACTGGAACTGACGGGACAGGTCATTTCACGCCCCTACATCGACCTGACCCTGAAACTGATGAAAGACTTCGGTGCACAAGCGGAATGGACAGACGAACGACACATCAAGGTGGAACCGCAACCTTACCGTCCGACACCCTATTATATAGAAAACGACTGGAGCGCGGCATCCTACTGGTATGAAATGATGGCTCTGACGCCCGACAAAGACGCGGAAATCGTCCTGACCGGCCTGTTCGCAGACAGTGCCCAAGGAGATTCTGCCGTACACGGCCTGTTCGAACCGATAGGCGTGCACACGGAATTCTTCTGCGACGATGACGGAATGCCATGTGTCAGACTGACCAAACAACCCATCGCCACGGAACGCCTGGAGTATGATTTCGTCAACCAACCGGACTTGGCACAGACATTTGTAGTCACGTGTGCCATGTTGGGGCTCCCGTTCCGTTTCACGGGTCTGCAAAGCCTGAAAATCAAGGAAACCGACCGCATCTCCGCACTTATCCGCGAACTGGACAAACTGGGGTATCCTTTGCATGAAGCCTGCGGATCAGAAATATCTTGGGACGGGCAACGCACTGAAGTCCGGCCACATCCGGCCATCGACACCTACGAAGACCATCGCATGGCCATGGCGTTTGCACCTTGCTGTTTCGCCGTTCCCGAAATATATATCAATAATCCGCAAGTGGTCAGCAAATCTTATCCCCATTATTGGGAACACTTGAAAGAAGCGGGATTTGAAATTACGGCCTTATGATTATCATTTACATTCTTATAGCCCTTGTCGTCGCGGCCGTCATTGCTTTCGTGGCCGGCAGTTTGCGCAACCGCTCACTGAAAAAGAAACTGGCACAAGGCGAAATCAGCGAAATGCCGACCGTAGTACAACCGCCACAGGAATGTTGCGGACAGCACGAAGTCTGCGAAAAAGAAAGCCTGCTGGCTGCCGTAAGCAAACAAATAGAGTATTACAACGATGAAGAGCTCGACCGTTTCCGGGGAAAGGACGCTTCCTCGTACAGCGAGACGGAAACGGACGAGTTCAGAGATATCCTCTACACGATGCGCGACGACGAAGTGGCCGGATGGGTGCGCAGTCTGCAACTGCGCGGCGTTCCCCTTCCCGACGCATTGAAAGACGAAGTTTTCCTTATTATCGGAGAAAGGAGATTCGACCACGCATGAGCATCCTGTCTTACACTTTCTTCCAGAATGCCCTGTTGGGCAGTCTGTTGGCCAGTATCCTTTGCGGGCTGATAGGCACTTATATCGTTGCACGGAGGTTGGTCTTCATCAGCGGCGGCATCACCCATGCCTCGTTCGGCGGTATCGGTATCGGAGTTTACCTCGGATTTTCCCCCATACTCTCTGCAGCCGTATTTTCCGTATTGTCCGCCTGCGGCATACAATGGTTCAGCCACCGCCGCGACATGCGCGAAGATTCGGCCATCGCCATTTTCTGGACTTTAGGCATGAGCATCGGAATCATTTGCAGTTTCTTGGCACCGGGCTTCACCCCGGAGTTGTCCTCCTACCTGTTCGGCAACATATTGACCGTGACACCCTCGGACCTTTATTTGTTAGGCACATTGGCACTCATCGCCCTTGTGGCTTTCACATGCTTCCTTCGTCCGCTCGTTTCCATGGCTTTCGATGCCGAATTCGCCCGTTCGCAACACCTTCCGGTCATCACGGTGGAATATCTGATGATGGCCTTCATCGCACTGACTATTGTAGCCTGCCTGCGTATGGTGGGCATCGTGTTGGTCATTTCCCTACTGACCATCCCTCAAGTAACAGCCAATATTTTCACGCATAGTTTCAAACGCATGGCACTGCTCTCCATCGTGACAGGCTACAGCGGCTGTCTGGGCGGCCTTTACCTGTCGTACCATTACAATATACCGTCGGGCGCCTCCATCATTTTCGTCTCCATACTCATCTATTTGGTGTGCAAAGGAATTTCATGGTCGATTATTCGATGGAGAAGGCAATAAAATACATGTTTTTCAGTTATCTAACTGTGTAAAGAACGCATTGGGAAAAAGGATTCTACATATCATCACCTCCGGACTCGTCCTCCTGTCCGTCCTGACGGCGTGTTCCACGAAAAAGAACACGTCGGGCACCCGTTTTTACCATGCCATGACGGCACGGTTCAATACGTACTTTAACGGGTCGGAGGCCTTCAAAGAAGGAGTCCTCGAACAACAAAAAGGACACAAGGACAATTACACGACCTTATTGCCCATGTATGCCGTGCGAAATAAGTCTACGGCAGCCATGGGAAAGTCCAACTTCGAGACCGCCATCGAAAAATGCGAGAAAGCCATCAAGCTGCACTCCATAAAGGCGCGGCCGAAATCGAACGTCAACAAGCGGAAAACGGCCAAGGAAAAAGCGTATATGGCCCGTAAGGAGTTCAACCCATTCTTGCGGCACGCCTGGCTGCTCATGGGGAAAGCCCAATTCCAGCAGGGCAATTTCATCGAAGCGGCCTCCACGTTCAATTATATCAGCGGGCTGTATGCCGGACAGCCTGAAATCGTGTCCGTAGCCCGGGCCTATCTGGCCCGTTGCTACGTAGAACTGGAATGGCCTTACGATGCCGAGGATGTCTTTCATAAAATACAACGTGACAGTATCGGAAGTGAAGGAAAACGGGAATTCAACGCTTCATACGCCGATTACCTCATCTTCGTGAAACAATATAAAGAGGCTATTCCTTATTTGCAAAAAGCCGTCAAGAAGGAAAAAAGCAAACTGCAACGTGCACGCCTGAACTTCCTGCTGGGACAGTTGTACCACGAAACGGGAAACAAAGCAGAAGCCTACAAGGCCTTGCGGCGTGTCATACGTGCCAATCCTCCATACGAATTGTCTTTCAACGCCCGTATCCTGCAAACCGAGGCCATGGCCAGCGGAAACCACAACAAAATGGTGAAGAAATTGCGACGCATGGCCAAGAACAAGAAAAACAAGGACTATCAGGACCAGATTTATTATGCCATCGGCAATATCTATCTGGCCAACCGGGATACCGCTCGGTGTATCGGAGCATACGAAACCGGTGCCAAAGAAAGTACACAGAACGGCATTGCCAAAGCCATGGTATTGTTGCGCCTGGGTGAGATTTATTGGGACAAGGAGGATTATATCAACGCACAACGCTGTTACGCCGAACTGGTCGGCATATTGGACAAAGAAAACGAAGCTTACAAAGAGGCGGAACGCCGCTCAGGCATCCTGACCGAACTGGAACCTCATTTGTCGGCCATCAAACTGCAAGACAGCCTGCAATGGTTGGCCAAGTTGCCCGAAAACGAACGTAACGAGGCCATCGACAAAGTCATCGAGGCCTTGAAGAAGCAAGAGAAAGAAGAAGCACGCAAGGCCATGCAGGCCGAAATGGCTGCCAATATGCCCAAAACTCCGACAGTCACACCCACCCTGCCTACGGGAAACCGCGGGGCGCAGGCGGGAGCTTCCGGACAAACCGGCACGTGGTATTTCTATAACCCGTCGGTCGTAGCCCAAGGCAAACGTCAGTTCCAACGTACGTGGGGCAAACGCCCGTTGGAAGACAACTGGCGGAGAAGCCATAAGAACGAGGACCGCACGGAAGATTTCGGAGAATATGACTACAGCGAAGAGAGCGACAGCCTGATGGCGGCACAAGCCGACAGCATCGCCTTGGCCGACAGCATTGCCGAAGCCCAGGAGCGTATGGCCGACTCATTGGCCAGCGACCCGCACAACCGGGAATATTACCTGCAACAAATCCCGTTCACGGAAGAGCAGTTGCAAGCCTCCAACGACATCCTGCGTGATGCGCTTTATCAAGCCGGCATCCTGGAAATGGAGAGACTGGAAAATTTCGGTTTGGCACGGCGTACCCTGTTGCGTCTTATCGAAACGTTCCCGGACGTAGCCGACAAAGACAACGTGTACTACCATCTATTCCTTATCAACGGCCGACTGAATGACATGGCCGAAGCCGAACAGTATAAACAGCGGCTCATCGAGGAGTTCCCAGACAGCCGGTATGCCATCATGCTGGTCAACCCCAAATACGAGCTTTACGCAAGGCAGGGCAAGCACATAGAGGATTCTCTGTATGCCGCCACATACGAAGCTTACGGCAAGAACGAATATGAGGAAGTGTTCCGCAATTATTCCATTTCGACTTCGGATTTCCCGGAGGGGGCACACCGCGCTAAATTCATGTTCATACAAGCCATGAGCCAACTGTACGGCGGAGAACGGGACAGCTTCTTGGTCACGTTGAAACAAGTCATCGAGAAATATCCGAAAGACGAAGTAACGGAAATTGCACAAAGCATCGTGAAAGGCATTCAGGAAGGCCGGTCGCTGACCGACGGGAAATACGCGGCAAGCGACATCTGGAGCCGGCGTTCGCTGACGGCTCTGCAAGACTCCACAGCCGAAGCGCAGCAATTAAGCGACGAACGCCTCAGCAACTTCGTATTCCTGTTGGCCTATCCGGAAAACAGTCTGGACGAGGACCAACTGTTATATGAGATGGCCCTGTATAATTTCACCAGTTTTATGGTACGCAATTTCGACATCGACATCGTGAAGGCCGACGGACTGGCACAAATGCGCGTCAGCGGTTTCCTCAACTATGACGAGGCACACGCTTACGCCCAAAAGCTGTATGCCGATCCGCACATGAGTGTCGTGCTTAAAAACATACGTTCTGTCATCATCTCCGAAAGCAACCTGAAACTGCTGGGCACGGTCTTCAGTTTCGACGATTACAAGAAGTTCTACGATGAGAAGTTCGCACCGCTGCAAGTGCCGGAGGACCTGAGACTGGACGAACCTACTTCCATCGAAATCCGTACGCCGGACGACGAACCGCCTGCCGGAGACGAAGAATACGAAGAAGAGGAGGAAGACACGGACAGCGGTATTATTTTCTAACATACGAAACCATTACAATGATGAACAACGGTTTATTACTTTGGGTAGACGATGAAATAGAATTGCTGAAAGCGCATATTCTTTTTCTCGAAAAGAAAGGATACGAGGTAGAAACCGTATCCAACGGGCAGGATGCACTGGACAAGTGCAGCGAAACGACCTACGACCTGATTCTGCTGGACGAGAACATGCCCGGCCTGAGCGGGCTGGAAACCTTGTCGCGCATCAAGGAAATCACACCGGTCACGCCGGTGGTCATGGTGACGAAGAGCGAAGAGGAGAATATCATGGACCAGGCCATCGGTTCCAAAATTGCCGACTATCTCATCAAGCCCGTCAACCCCACGCAAATCCTCCTGACCCTGAAAAAGAACATCCATAAGAAAGAAATCGTCACGGAGGTGGCTCAAAACGCCTATCAACAGAACTTCGGCAAGATTGGCATGCAAATCAATGACTCATTGACGTTCGAGGACTGGAAAGAGGTGTACAAACGATTGGTATACTGGGAACTGGAGCTGTCCGAGACCGACAGCAACATGGACGAAATGCTGGGCATGCAGAAAACGGAAGCCAACCTGGCTTTTGCCAAATTCATACACAAACACTACGAAGAGTGGATCACCCACCCCGAAGACCGCCCGCTGATGAGTCCGGATATCTTCAAAACCAAAATATTCCCCCTGCTGAACCAAGGGGAAAAGGTGTTTCTCATCGTTCTGGACAACTTCCGTTACGACCAATGGCGGACACTCAGTACGGAACTGGCGGATGCGTTCCTCATCGACGAAGATATTTATTGCAGCATCTTGCCCACGGCCACACAATATGCGCGCAACGCCATCTTTTCCGGTCTGATGCCGGACAAAATCGCCCAAATGTACCCGGACCTCTGGGTGGACGAAGACGAAGAAGAGGGCAAGAACCTGAACGAAGGGCCTCTCATCCAGACCCAATTGGACCGTTACCGCCGTAAGAATACATTCAGTTACCATAAAATCAATGATTCGACTACGGCCGATAAACTTATCGGCCAGTTCAAACAGTTGGAAAAATATGACTTGAACGTCATTGTGCTCAACTTTATCGACATGCTTTCCCATGCTCGTACGGAATCGAAAATGGTGCGCGAACTGGCTTCCAACGAGGCAGCCTATCGCAGCATCACCCAAAGCTGGTTCCGGCATTCTGCCGTGAAAGACCTGTTCAAAGCCCTGGCCGCAAGCGACTACAAAATCATCGTCACGACCGACCACGGCAGTATCCGCGTGAAGTCACCGGTCAAAGTCATCGGGGACAAGAACACGAACACGAACTTGCGCTACAAACTGGGGAAGAATCTGAAATACAACCCCAAAGAAGTCTTTGAAATCAAAGACCCACGTAAAGTCCTGCTCCCGGCTCCCAACCTGAGTACGGCCTACATCTTTGCTTCGGGCGACAATTTCTTTGCCTATCCCAATAATTACAATTATTATGTGTCTTACTATCGCGACACATTCCAACACGGCGGCATCTCTATGGAAGAAATGCTCATACCGCTGATAACCCTGCAAAGCAAGAAACGAAATTAAAAACAAAAAACTATATGAAGATTAGAATAGGCTCTTTAGACCACATCCACGAGGCTGCCCGGGAATTTATCGCAGCCATGGGCGACAACACCGTCTTTGCCATGTACGGCAAGATGGGAGCCGGTAAGACCACCTTCACCAAAGCCGTATGCGAATGCCTCGGCGTGGAGGACGTCATCAACTCGCCCACCTTCGCCATCGTCAATGAATACCGTTCGGACAGCGGCGAACTGATTTACCATTTCGACTTCTACCGTATCAAAAAACTGGAAGAAGTATACGACATGGGCTACGAAGACTATTTTTACAGCGGTGCGCTTTGCTTCATCGAATGGCCGGAACTGGTGGAAGAACTTCTTCCGGGTAATACGGTGAAAGTAACCATCGAAGAAAACGAAGACGGTTCACGCACAGTGAGCTTCTAAAAGTTTGAAAAGTTCATAATAAAGGAAAAAATAATAGATATTTTCCTTTGAGTTACCAAAAAGAATGCCTATATTTGCAACATAGCAGAAAAGAACAAGGAACAGTAGTTTCAATATGCTGTGAATGTTCTTTCATAAACCTTAATTATGCAAAAATATACTTTCTCATATCAATATGGGAAATGCCCCTGATGTAATAGGGCGTGGAAGTGATTCCGCGCCCTATTTTTATGCCTTCTTCAACCAAAGACATGACGCGCACTTGGAAAACAGGTATACCCATGCCAAAACATCTCACCTTACCAAACCAAGAAGCAATCCTCTAATTTACAACTAAATACGAAACAAGAACAAATCTCCGCAGAACGAAAAATCATTCGTCTGCAATTGATTTTCCAATCGGCTGAGAAACGTTTTCAGTTCTGCGGAGGTTGATTTTCCAAATGGAGCAACGGTGGTTCTGTCTTACATTTTTTACAGAATCGAACCGCTGCCGTTATAAACTTATAAGTCAGGATTAATCCTCCTCACCGAAAGATTCCCCGTATTCCAACTCGCCCTGGACCACCCACAGGATATCTTCAGCCGCAAAGTCGCCCATCTTGTCTTTACGGGCCTGACTGATGACGTAATCCACTATTTTGTCCTGGTCGATTTCTATATAGCCGTCCTTGTCGGGCGCCGCATCCAGAACACCGCTATTGGCATAGTACTCCACGATGACATCCAGAAAGTAATAAAGCTCTTCGTCCGTAAACTTGTCTTTTACTTCTTGCGGCAAGTAATGTTTGATGAACTCCACCGTGCGTGCATCGTCTTCAGCATCTTGCAGGAGTTCCTGTTCCAAACTGTCCATAACTTATATCTTTAAAGGATGGCCTTCAGCTTTTCCTCGAAAGTACTCTTCGGAGCCGCACCGACTTGTTTGTCCACCACTTCACCGTTTTTAATGAAGATCACAGTAGGCACGTTGCGCACACCGAAACGCATGGCCAAGCCGTCGTTTTCCTCCACATCGCACTTGCCGATGACAGCTTGTTCCTTATATTCTTCTGCCAACGCCTCGATATCCGGTCCGATTTTCTTGCACGGGCCACACCATGTCGCCCAGAAATCTACCACCACAGGCTTACCTGAAGCCAACAACTCTTCAAAATTTGAATCTGTAATTGCTAATGCCATTGTATTATTCCTTTTAATCGTTTGTTATTACTGACAAATATACTAATTTATTTTATATGACAGGACGGGTTTGCTTTGAATATAAGAAATTAAATCCTTTTTAACTGACACTTTCGCCAACTTGGATTGCATCGTCAGGTTCATCTGTCCCAACGGGTCGAGAATGTGGAAATAAAGGTCGGTATTACCGGGACACTCCTTCACGATGTCGGAAAGCGAAAGCACGATATCCTCATCCAACGCATCCAAAGCCACGGATATCGTAATCCTTTCCACCAGAGTGTCTTTCACATCTGCCAGAAAATCAATGCGTCCGATACGGAAATCCAGTTTGGAAGGATCCCATTGCCGGGGCTGGCATTTAGCCGTAATATAGAGCGTGTTCCCCACGTCCATATATGAGCCCCATGTAGGCCAATCCTGTCCGAACAAAGCCAGCTCGTATGCTCCCGTGAAATCCTCCATCGTCACGATGCCATACGGCTTACCTGTCTTGGAGATACCCTTCCGTACGGCCGTGACCATGCCGCCCAACGTGAGGTCCATATTGACAAACTGTTCCAAATCTTTCAAATCCGCCATGTGCACGTTGCACACATTTTGAAGTATGACGGCATAATCGTCCAACGGATGGGCGGACAGATAAATGCCGACCAAATCGCGCTCCTTGTTCAAACGCTCCAACGAACTCCACGGTTCGGCCTGCGGCACTTCCGGCGTAGCGATTTCCACCATGTCCATATCCCCGAAAAGTGAATTCTGCACGGCATCCTTGTCGGTCTGGTAGCGCGAGCCGTAACGTGCCAACTGGTCGACAAAGCTTTCCCCTTTGGCATTCACGCCGAAATACTGTTCGCGGGTGATGCCGTCGAAACAATCGAAAGCCCCCGAAAGCACCAGGCTTTCCAGGTTATTCCGTTTCACGGCTCCGCTCGGCACACGTTGAATGAAGTCGAAAATGTTCTTATAAGGCCCGTGGGCTTCCCGTTCTTTCACGATGGCGTCCACAGCCGAATCGCCCAAGCCCTTAACGGCTCCCAAGCCGAAACGGATGTTTCCGTCTACGTCCACACTGAACTTCCGGCGGCTGATGTTGACGTCCGGTCCCAAGGTATTGATACCGATACTTTTGCACTCGCTCATCAGCTTTGTGATGTCGGTAATGTTCGCCAAACTTCGACTCATTACGGCCGCCATATACTGGGCGGGGAAATTGGCTTTCAGGTAGGCCGTCTGATAGGCAACCCAAGAGTAGCACGTGGCATGGCTCTTGTTGAACGCATACGAGGCAAACTTCTTCCAGTCCGCCCAAATCTTTTCCAGCACTTTCGGGTCGTGGCCATTCTTCTTTCCGCCCTCGATGAACTTGGGATACATGTGATTCAGCTTTTCTATCAGCTTCTTACCCATAGCCTTACGCAATGTATCGCTCTCGCCTCGCGTAAAATTGGCCAACTGACGGGACAGCAACATCACCTGCTCCTGATACACCGTGATACCGTATGTGTCTTTCAGATACTTCTCCATACACGGTATGTCGTATTCCACCGGTTTACGTCCTTGTTTACGGTCGATAAAGTCGGGTATATAATCCATCGGTCCAGGACGGTAAAGCGCATTCATGGCAATAAGGTCCTCGAAGGTGGAAGGCTGCAATTCGCGCAAATACTTCTGCATGCCGGGGGATTCGAACTGGAACGTCCCGATGGTGCGTCCGTCGCAATACAGACGATAGGTGGCCGGGTCCGTAATGTCCAATGCGTCCACGTCTATTTCCATCCCGAGACTGTCGTAGATGTTGGCCTGGCATTCCTTGATGATGGAGAGAGTCTTCAGCCCCAAAAAGTCCATCTTGATCAATCCCGTGTCTTCAATCACGGAACCTTCGTACTGCGTGCAACGGAGCTTCTCTCCCGTTTCCTTGTCCTCGGCTGTGCTGACCGGCACCCAATCGGACACGTCGTCACGACAGATGATTACACCGCAGGCATGCACGCCCGTGTTCCGCACATTACCCTCCAGCATCCGAGCATAACGGATGGTGTCGCGCAACAAAGGATTCGGCGATGCCTCGGCCTGTTGCAACTCCGGAATACACGAGATGGCATTCGGGAGATTCATTTTACGCGACTTGCCGTTTTCGTCGTCCGGCAACTTGTCCGGTATGAGCTTGCACAATCCGTTGGAAATGTCCAACGGCAGCTTTTCCACCCGGGCCACATCCTTTATGGCCAGTTTCGTGGCCATCGTACCATAGGTAATGATATGCGCCACTTTCTCTTCACCGTATTTCTGCGTCACCCAACTCAAGACCTTTCCGCGTCCGTCATCGTCGAAATCCACGTCGATATCGGGCAATGAAATACGGTCGGGATTCAGGAAACGTTCAAACAGCAAATCGTATTCAATGGGGTCTATCTTCGTGATACCCAAACAATAGGCCACCGCAGAACCGGCCGCTGACCCACGTCCCGGTCCCACGGACACGTTCAACTCGTGACGTGCAGCATTGATATAATCTTGCACGATGAGGAAGTAACCGGGGAAACCCATCGTCTTCATCACGTGCAACTCGAAGTTGATACGTTCCCGCACATGCTCCGGCAGCGGGTCGCCATAAAGCTTGGCCGCCCCGATATAGGTCAGTTCAGCCAGATAATCGGCTTCCAACTTCAAACGGTAAAGCTTGTCACAGCCACCCAGTTTCTTCACTTTCTGTTCGGCGTCCTCGCGGCTGAGCACCACGTTGCCGTTTTCGTCGCGGGTAAACTCCTCAAACAAGTCCTCATCGGTATATTTCTTCCGATAGCCTTCTTCGGTTCCAAATTCTTCCGGAATGGCAAAGTTCGGCATAATCGGCGCATGGTCGATGCTGTAAAACTCCACTTGGTCGCAAATGTCGCAAGTGTTGGCCAATGCCTCCGGCACGTCTGCAAACACTTCATTCATTTCCGCCCGTGTCTTGAACCATTCTTGTTTGGAATAAAGCATACGTTTCGGGTCGTCCAAATCACGGTTGGTGCTCAAGCAGATCAAACGGTCGTGTGCTTCGGCATCCTCCTGTTCCACAAAATGGCAGTCGTTCGTACAGACCAACTTCACGTCATATTTACGGGCCAGTTCTATTAATTGCGCATTGGCCCGTTGCTGCAACGGGAAAGTCTCACGGTTGGCCCGTTGGTTCGGATCTTTCACCTCATGACGCTGAAGTTCCAGATAATAGTTGTCTCCAAACACGCGTTTGTACCACTGCACCGCTTCTTCAGCCCCTTCAAGGTCGCCCGACAGTATTTTCCGGGGAACTTCACCGGCTATACAAGCCGAACAGACAATCAAACCTTCACTGTGTGCCTCCAATTCAAAGCGGTCCGTACGCGGACGCACATAAAAACCGTCTGTCCACGACTTGGAGACCAATTTGACCAAGTTATGATACCCCGTTTCATTTTTAGCCAACACGATTAAATGATACCGCCGGCCGTCCTTTTCTTTTTCCATCTGATCCAGACGACGAGGCGCCACATACATTTCACAACCGAATATCGGTTTGAACAAACGTTTCCGGGCCGCCACCAACTCCACGCGAGCCGTGGCCAACTGATCGGCAATCGGAGGAAACTCCGGTTGCGCCTCCGGCACGAAATTCGCCTCAGCCGGTATCGGCTCGTCATTCGCTTCTGCCCGCCTTCTCAGTTCATCGGCTTCTTTCTGCTTCTTTTTCTGCCCGTCCACCCATTCTTTCAGGGCCGCATCCTCACCGTTCTCCAACAAGGCGATACGCTTCTTCCACATTTTGATGTCCGCATTCGTACCGCTGTTCTTTTTGGTCGTATAATTAAAAAACTCCTTGATGGCCATCATGTTGCCATGGTCGGTGATGGCCATTCCGCGCATACCGTCTTTCATCGCCTTGTCAACCAAGCGCGACACGCTGGCCTGACCGTCGAGGATGGAATATTGGGTGTGCACATGAAGATGTACGAAGTCCTGCATAATAGTTACAATTTGGTAAAACAGAAATTACGGGCTAAAGTTACGCCACATTGAGGAAACCAACAAAATAAACCTTCGTTTTTTAACATAAAAGACTTTTTAGGGGTCGGCCTTTGAAAAAGAAAGTAGGGAATTTTGCATTTTAACGGAATATAGCTACCTTTGTCCGCTAATACAAGGGGAAAACTCCATGGGACGCAAATTGAATAAATTAAAAAAAATCAGAATACATCGGGAAGGAACGCACACGCTCATCGCAGGTGCAGGGGTGTTGTTGCTGTTCAACGCCTGCCTTTACTATGCTTTTGAATGCAAGCTCCCGTTCTATATTTCTGCAACCGTATGCACGGTCATCTACCTTATCGTAGTCAATTTCTTCCGATGCCCGGTCAGACGGTTCGAAGGGGACACGGAAAACGTTGTCGTAGCTCCGGCCGACGGTAAAATCGTCGTGATAGAAGAGGTGGACGAAAACGAATATTTCCATGACCGCCGACTGATGGTTTCCATATTCATGAGCTTGACCAACGTACATGCCAACTGGATTCCGGTGGACGGAACCGTAAGGCTGGTGGAACACCATGACGGAAACTTTCATAAGGCTTGGCTGCCGAAGGCCAGCATTGAGAATGAACGTTCCACTATCGTCATCGAAACACCGGACGGGGTCTTCATCATGGCCCGGCAGATTGCCGGTGCTATGGCCCGACGCATCGTGACATACGCCCGCGAAGACGAAGACTGTTATATCGACGAACACATGGGATTCATCAAGTTCGGTTCCAGAGTAGACCTTTTCCTTCCGGTCGGGACCAAAGTCAACGTCAAATTGGGGCAAAAGACGGTGGGTAACGAAACCATCATCGCCAAATTATAATAAAATGTTATATGGCAAATATCATCATACGACAGATTCCCAACAGCATTACTTGCTGCAACCTGATTTCCGGTTGTATGGCTACGGGTGCAGCTTTCTACGGTAATTACAGTTGGGCGTTTCTGCTCATTGTCATAGGAGCCGTATTCGATTTCTTCGATGGGATGTCGGCTCGCGTGCTGAAAGTATCCTCCCCCATAGGAAAGGAATTGGATTCGTTGGCAGATGTAGTGACCTTTGGAGTAGCCCCTTCGGCCATGATATTCCATCTGTTCCATCGGGTGGTCTACCCCGACTTCATGGAACCGCTACGCGACGTGATGCCCTATACGGCTTTCCTTATGGCAGCTTTTTCGGCTTTGCGATTAGCCAAATTCAATATCGACACGCGGCAAACATCGTCTTTCATCGGTGTACCTACCCCGGCCAACACCTTGTTTTGGGCTTCGCTGATTGTGGGCAATTACGGTTTTTTGGTTTCAGAAAAGTTCAATGCTTTCTTCCTTTTCATGTTCATGTTGTTATCCTGTTTCCTTTTGGTAGCGGAGATTCCCATGTTCGCCCTCAAATTCAAGAACCTTTCCTGGCAAGACAATAAAATTAAGTTTATTTTTATCTTGACTTGTATTCCCATGATTATCTTTCTGGGGTTCAGTTGTTTTGCAGCCATCATCGCATGGTATGTCATTCTTTCCGTCCTGACTTCGCGACAGAAAACACACTGATTCTGGCATGGTTCTTGTCTATAAGTCCGGCAACAAAGCATAAAAAATTATATTTATGACAGGTCCTTTCGGATGCTTATTCGGTTTACTTTTTGCCTTTTTGGCCTTCCTACTCATTATGGTTCTTAATATAGCCAGAAGAGTACGGAACATCATGTCTTCATTTTCTCCCAAAAACCATAAACAACAGTCTTCATCCGGTAATCCACACGGACAAACCACGTCGCAAAATCATTCTCAATCCTCGTCCCACGGTTCGCACAAAATATTCGACGACAACGAAGGGGAATATGTGGACTACGAGGAAATCAAATAAAAGAAACCTAACGTTTCCCCTTAAAGAAGTCTTTCAGCAAAGCCACGGACTCGTCCGCCATCACGCCACTCACCACTTCCGTTCGCGGATGTATGGCTTGCGGTGCAAACATCCTGTATCCTCTTTTTTCATCCGTTGCCCCGTAGACCAGGCGTTTCACCTGTGCCCATCCGATGGCCCCCGCACACATCACACACGGTTCCAAGGTTACGTAAAGCGTACATTCGTTCAAATACTTTCCGCCTAAAGCATTGGCAGCCGCCGTAATCACCTGCATCTCGGCATGGGCCGTCACATCCGTCAACGTTTCCGTCAGATTATGTGCACGTGCCAGAATACGGTCGCCGCAAACGACTACGGCTCCTACCGGTATTTCATCCTCTTCATAAGCACGCCGCGCCTCTTCCAGCGCTTTTTTCATGTAAAAAGCATCAGTTGCCATATCTTCACAATTTAGTACATGCAAAAGTAAGATTTCTGCAAGGATTCACCAATATTTTTAATAAATTTGCAGCACGGGAATCCAACAAATCGATATGGCCGCGCACAATGAACTGGGAAAAGAGGGAGAACTACTGGCTGCAAATCATCTGCAATCAGAAGGTTATGTCATCCGACACCGGAACTGGAGGTGCGGACACAAGGAATTGGACATCGTGGCCGAAAAAGACGGCACGCTGGTCTTCGTGGAAGTAAAAACCAGAAAAGACGTTTTATTCGGACTCCCCGAAGACGCCGTCACAAACGGGAAAATACGACGCATTGTCAGTTCGGCCGACGCCTACTTACGCAAATACGCCATCGACCTCCCGGTACGCTTCGACCTTATCACCATCGTAACGGGAGAAAACGGGCTTCCCCGGCTAAGGCATATAGAGGACGCCTTTTACCCGCCGCTATACTGACCTGCAACACGATTAGAATATTTTGAATATGACGCATTCACTTTACATATTGGACGATTCGCCATGGTTTGAATGGATACGACTCCACTCGACAGACTCCACCATCGATTTCCTGAAACACTATCGTCCTGTTTCTCCGAAAGACATGATTCTGGTCACGGCAGACTTCCAGACTGCCGGACGCGGACAAGCCGGCAACTCTTGGGAGTCGGAAGCCGGTAAGAATCTTTTGTTCGGCCTGCTCTTCCATCCCCGTGAAGTGGAAGCCAACCGGCAGTTCATCCTGTCCCAGGCCGTGGCACTGTCTATCTGCGAAACGTTGTCCGACTACGCCGAAGACATCCGCATCAAATGGCCGAACGACATCTACTGGAAGGACCGGAAAATCTGTGGCATGCTCATCGAGAACACCTTGGTAGGACGATGTATCGAGAATTGCATCATAGGAGCCGGCATCAATATAAACCAACAAACGTTCTGTAGCGATGCCCCCAATCCGGTCTCGCTCCGGCAAATCACGGGAAAAGAACAAGAACCGGTATTCATCTTAGCCGACACCGTCAAACGCTTTAAGGACTATTATCGGAAAATCCAACAAGGCCAAACGGAGGACATCGTCCGTAACTACCGGGAACGACTTTACCGGTACAACGGTTTTCATCTTTACCAAGACGCGGACGGCGTTTTCGAAGCTGAAATCCATGACGTGGAACCCACCGGGCATCTGGTCCTGGCCGACAGGGACGGCGTTACACGAAGATATGCCTTCAAGGAAGTAAGCCACCTGATACCGTCGGACACAACCCCGTCCGCCCCATTCGTACTTTAACCCACCAAAATACTTTATTATGGCTAAATTCAAAAGAATACTCCTCAAACTGAGCGGCGAGAGCCTCATGGGAGAACAACGTTACGGCATCGACGAAAAGCGTCTGGCCGAATATGCGGAACAAATCAAAGAAGTGCACGACATGGGCGTGCAAATCGGCATCGTCATCGGCGGCGGCAACATATTCCGCGGCCTGAGCGGTGCAGGAAAGGGATTCGACCGTGTCAAAGGCGACCAAATGGGCATGTGCGCCACGGTCATCAATTCGCTCGGACTGAGCAGCGCCCTGGGAGCCATCGGCGTAAAAAGCCGCGTGCTGACCGCCATCCGCATGGAGCCTATCGGCGAGTTTTACAGCAAATGGAAAGCCATCGAGTGCATGGAAGCCGGAGAAGTGGTTATCATGAGCGCCGGCACGGGCAATCCTTATTTCACGACCGACACGGGTTCCTCGTTGCGCGGCATTGAAATCGAAGCCGACGTGATGCTTAAAGGGACGCGTGTGGACGGCGTGTACACAGCCGACCCGGAAAAAGACCCCACGGCCACGAAGTTCAGTGAAATCACATACGATGAAATCTATCACAAAGGCCTGAAAGTAATGGACCTCACCGCAACTACGATGTGCAAGGAAAACCATCTGCCCATCTACGTTTTCAACATGGACGTGTACGGCAACCTGAAAAAAGTAATGGAAGGAGAAAACATCGGGACTTTGGTACACAACTGATTCCATATCCGCTCCGGAACGACCGACAAATAAAACGCAATGCCCGTCATGTCGCACACATGACGGGCATTTTATACTCCAATAACAGCAATCAGTGGGATACAGAATCCGAAAACACGTTAATCACCACCACGCCGGCAATAATCAAAGCCAACCCCAACACGGCCGGTCCATCAAGATGCTGTTTGAACACCGTGAAACCGATGACGGCTATCAGCACGATTCCCACGCCCGACCAAATAGCGTATGCAATGCCCACCGGAATGTGTTTCAGCACCAAACTAAGACAATAAAAAGCCGCCGCATACCCGGCTACCGTCACCACCGAAGGCCAAAACTTCGTGAACTGCTCGCTTTGTTTCAGAAAAGAAGTCGCCACTGTTTCAAAAACAATAGCCATCAACAATACCAAATAACTCTTCAGCATATCCCTCTCTTTTTAGAATGAAACTACAAAGATAGGTTTTTTTAAAAAAAAAGAGCAAATAAGATGAAAACGAATACCGTGCCAGAAGACTTTCCGATAATTCCTCCTCCGTTTTATTGCAGATGAATAAAAAATCCGCTACTTTTGTTTTTTAAAGTATCATAGTATCAATATATCATCTTAACAAAAGAACAGATTATGGCAGATTCAAAGACTATCCTTGACGAAGCGCAGGAGAAAATGGACATGGCGGTAATGTATCTGGACGAAGCCTTGGCGCACATCCGTGCGGGAAAGGCTGATATCCGTTTGCTCGACGGCATCCGTGTGGATTCCTACGGTTCCATGGTACCCATCAATAATGTGGCATCCGTCAACACGCCCGATGCCCGCAGCATCGCCATCAAGCCGTGGGACAAAAACATGTTCCGCGTCATCGAAAAAGCGATTATAGATTCCGAATTGGGCATCATGCCGGAAAACAACGGTGAAATTATCCGTATCGGTATCCCGCCCTTGACCGAGGAACGCCGCAAACAGTTGGCCAAACAATGCAAGGCCGAATGCGAAACGGCAAAGGTCAGCGTACGCAATGCACGCCGCGACGCCATCGACGCCCTGAAAAAAGCCGTGAAAGACGGTATGGCCGAAGACGAACAAAAGAACTCGGAAGCCAAACTGCAAAAGGTGCACGACAAGTATATCAAACAAATCGATGACTTGTACGCGGCCAAAGACAAAGAAATCATGACCGTCTGATGCGAGGGATCGTCATCCGTAATACAGGAAGCTGGTACGTCGTCCGCACGGACGACGGCCAGCTTGTCGATTCTAAAATCAAAGGCAACTTCCGCCTGAAAGGCATACGCAGCACCAACCCGGTGGCCGTAGGCGATTTTGTTCAGATTACCGTTAATGCGGAGGGGACGGCTTTCATCACGGAGATAGAAGACCGTAAGAACTACATCATCCGGAAAGCTTCCAACCTGTCCAAACAAAGCCACATCATCGCAGCCAACGTAGACCAGGCTTTTTTAATCGTGACCGTCAGCCATCCGGAGACTTCCACCACCTTCATCGACCGTTTCCTGGCTTCGGCCGAAGCGTACCGCGTCCCGGTATCGCTCGTTTTCAACAAGACCGACTGTTACGATGCCGACAACCTCCGCTACATGGAAGGCATGATGCACCTATACACCACCATCGGCTATCCCTGCCATGCCTGTTCCGCATTGCAGTCCATCGGTATCGACGCGCTGCGCGACAGCCTGAAAGGCCGGACCACTTTGCTCTCGGGCCATTCCGGTGTAGGAAAGTCCACTTTGCTGAACACGTTGATACCCGACCTGAACGTACGGACGGCAGAAATATCCGCCGCACACGACACGGGCATGCACACCACGACATTCAGCGAAATGTTCAGTCTGCCCGGCGGCGGTTATGTCATCGACACCCCGGGCATCAAAGGATTCGGCACGTTCGACTTCGAAAAAGAAGAAATGGCACACTACTTCCGCGAAATTTTCCGGATTTCGGCAGACTGCAAATACAACAACTGCACGCACACCCATGAACCGGGTTGCGCCGTGCGTCGCGCCGTAGAGGAACATCTCATCAGCGAAAGCCGCTATGCCTCTTACCTGAACATGCTGGAAGACCGGCATGAAAGCAAATACCGGCAAGGTTATTAACATTTCAACTACTCCCCATGGAAATCATTACCATCATCATCCTGTTTCTGTTCTGCACCCTTCTGTTGGCCGCAGAACTGTTCATCCTGCCGGGCACAGGCGTGGCCGGCATCGCCGCAATCTGTTGTCTGGTGGGTGCCAATTACTTCACCTTCGTCTGGTTCGGGCTTACCACAGGACTTTGGTTATCCGCCGCGTCACTCGTAGCCTGCATCCTCGTAGGCTATTGGATGCTACGTTCCAAGACACTGGAAAAATATTCGTTGCACAAGTCCATCGACTCCACCGCCGCCACACAGGATCAACTTTCCGTACAGCCCGGCGACGAAGGAGTAGCCGTCACCCGCCTGGCTCTCATCGGCAATGCAGACATCGGAGGCCGGTTGGTGGAAGTCAAATCTGCCGACGGTTTTCTGGACGAAGGTACTCCCGTAATAGTAGTTCGCGTAGAGGACGCCCAAATCACAGTCAAAAAGAAATAAACATATTATTCACCCTTTAATTTTCTGATATCATGTTATTAGATCCAGTTGTTTTTCCGGTATTCATTGCCATTGTCGCCATCGTTATCCTGGCGATATTTTTCCATTTCGTACCGTTCTTCCTTTGGCTTTCCGCCAAAGTCTCCGGCGTACACATTTCGCTCATCCAGCTATTCCTGATGCGCATCCGTAACGTGCCGCCCGGCGTCATTGTGCCAAGCCTCATCGAAGCCCATAAGGCCGGCCTGAAGAACATCACCCGCGACAATCTGGAAGCCCACTACATGACGGGCGGACATGTGCAACGCGTGGTACATGCCTTGGTTTCGGCATCGAAAGCCAACATCGACCTGCCTTTTGAAAAGGCCACGGCCATAGACCTGGCCGGCCGCGACGTGTTCGAGGCCGTGCAGACTTCCGTCAATCCGAAGGTAATCGACACGCCACCCGTAGCCGCCGTAGCCAAAAACGGTATCCAGTTGATAGCGAAGGCCCGTGTCACCGTACGAGCCAACATCCACCAGCTTGTGGGAGGTGCAGGCGAGGACACCATCCTGGCCCGTGTAGGCGAAGGTATCGTTTCTTCCATCGGATCGGCCGAAAACCACGAGCAAGTTCTGGAAAATCCGGACTCCATCTCCAAATTGGTACTCAAAAAGGGTCTGGATGCCGGTACGGCTTTTGAAATCCTGTCCATCGACATTGCCGACATCGACGTAGGTAAAAACATCGGTGCCACCCTGCAAATCGACCAAGCCAACGCCGACAAAAACATCGCACAGGCCAAAGCCGAGGAACGCCGTGCCATGGCTATCGCCGCCGAACAGGAAATGAAAGCCAAAGCGCAGGAAGCACGTGCCGAAGTCATTCAGGCCGAAGCCGAAGTGCCCAAAGCTTTGGCACAAGCCTTGCGCGACGGTCACATGGGTTTCATGGACTACTATAAACTGGAAAACCTGAAAGGCGACACAGCCATGCGTGAGAACATCGGCAATCTGACAAAAGACGGAATGAAAGATATTCTGAAGTAAACCGGACATCATTTCCCCTATCCCCCCATAAACCTCTTTCCTCTCCCCTAAAAAGGAGGAAAGAGGTTTATTCTTTACCCACGTTCAAACGGCAGGCTCGCCCGGGCAGGCCAAAAGTAAGGAAATTACATAACAACACTCCGAAATACACCGCTCACATTTTCAATACGTTATGATGGCTAAAAAAATCTCCTGAGATTGGTAAATCAATCTCAGGAGAACTTTTTTTCGTTTGGCTGAGAATGAATTTTCAATCTCAGCCAAACGATTTGGCGGATTGCGGTGTATATTCTTTTCATGGCATTCCTTTTAATACAATCTCACTTCAGTATTAACCTTAATGCAGCATAACCTTCCGCACATAAACCTTTCCTTGTATTTCAACACGAACCAAGTATAATCCGACTGGCAGTTTATTACAATAGTGGATACCATCCCGTACGCAGCCACTTTCAACAACCCGGCCATCCATACCTATCACTCTAAATCTTGCCTCTTCAGGAGCATAAATACAAATGCAATGTTCCGCAGGATGGGCCGACACTGACAGGTTCGGGGATAAAACCGTTCCGGTAATTCCATCTTCCTCATCATCTTCCCATTCGGCCGATGCTTCTTTGTCTTCTTCCTCCATCACCGTATTTACATTAGACCAGATTTCTATTTCGGATATATTGCAAGCAGCCGACCAATTATATACAGCCAGGTACCTGTACTTTCCCACAGGCCCTACGGTATAGCAACCTTCCGCACCGTCCTCGGTCAGCCAGGTATTCTCTAAAACGGGAATCCCGTCATAAATGTTTCCATTAGTACGCAAGACATCCTTCGCCTCCGATTGGTTCCATTCTCCTTTGAATCCCCCTTCAGCGGTATTACCTAAAACTTTCATTTGTTCTCTCGTATCTTGCGTCACACCGTCATTATAACAAGAAAGCCGGTTTATCTCCAAACCGCCCTCCCCGAAATCGTATACCAAAAAATACTGGTGCCTCAGTCCTATTGGTGTATCCTTAATACCATCGGAGGCCGCTATCAAAGCCGCCTCCGATTCATTAGTCTTGTCATTCCCATTCGCATCATATACATTCACCGCCACAGCCTTCTCATTTATATCCACCAGTTTCAGTTCCGACTTCTCCAAAGGCACAATACGAAGTTCTTTTAAATCTAATGTATGCCCTTTTCCTTGCATATACACTCTTAACACGGTGGCCCCACACCTGACGGTCACGGTTCCCAACAGCTTTTCCGTCCAACCATTGGAAGGCTGTAGTTCCTTTCCCTTTTTTCTCCTCCGTCAACGGCTACAAACAGTTTTGTTCCGGCTGACGAACTCCGGTAAGTGGCGTACACATTATACCGTTTTTCCACATTTGCGTCCATATTGTCATCCGGTGCCGGGAATACCATGGTATAACTCATCCATTCTCCGTGTTCCATGTCCGTCACATAAACCTCGTCCCCCTCTTTTCCTATTTCTACCGTGCCATCCGTCCGGTAAACCGACGACCGCTCCTTTCCGACATTATGATACGTGTGCATCTCTCCATCTCCTGTATAAAAATCATAGTCGACAGCTTTTATCACACACGGAATCGTAGGCATCCCCGACACCCGAACTCCGTCCTTCCATATCCCGGCGTCGCCGACCATCCAATCCGTACGTTTCTTCGTCAACGTCCCCCAACCGGCCCATTCATAATACCAATTAGGTGCTACGCCCCAGTTTTCATGCCCATAATCCGCCATCATCTTGTCATAAGCCCGCTGTAGCCAAACATAATCGTCTACAGATACGCCTGCCCTAACCCGGTAATGTTCCAACGCTTGCGTCTTCCATCCACCCGGTCCAAACACTTTACCTCGATCGGCGGATGCCATGCTTTTGGCTTCCCAACGCTTGGAACGGCTTACTGCCTGGTAGAATTTACCGTTCTCAAAAGTGCACTCCTCCTCATTGACCGTGTAAGCCGTAGGTTCCCATGGTTGCATTTGGTCGGGAAAAGACATTATCCCCGAAAGGTTGTATCGGATGTTGAATTCAATTCCTTTTAGAATCCTGTTATCCAACCAACCATATAAAGAGTCACCTTGATTCCAAGCCATTTCCGCGATTGCAGTATAATTTCCGATACCTCCCATCGTATGTCCTTGGTCACGACAAGACTCCTGACACTGTCCGTTACGATAAATATAATAACGCAGTGCCTCATCGGAATGGTATTCTTCCCCGGAAGCAGGCCATGTCACATTATAATCCCGTTTAAACTCATCCTCGCTAATCAGACTACCCTGTACCGGAGGTCCGGCCTGATAAGGCAAATCGTCCTTACGCCCGGGCAAGCAAGCCAAATAACGATAACCTCTGTCATACATCGTATCATTATCCAAATAAATCCCCATAGCCATCAAGCCACGGACTGCGAACAATCCTTGATTGCCGAAACGTCCCGGGTCGAACTTATAAATATTCCAATAAAAAGACACTCCATTCTTATTGTCATCCGATGACTTATAGGAATCTGCCGAGACTTTAGTACTGTAAAACGGATAAACCAGCATTTTCTTGAAGGCTTCTTGATCTTCCGGACGCCATCCTTCATAAGCACGCAACAACTCGGCCGCCTCTATCAACATGTATATCTTGCCGTTGTCGAGAGGTGCCGTTCCACGACTACTGGCATTCACCAAACGATTATACCGGTTCAACCTTTTCACGGCATCATCTGCATAAGCCTTGTTACCCGTAATATGGTAAAGCAATGCCATATCATGTGCCCGGCGTCCGTCGGCTCCAATGGTTCCATTGAATTTGCCCTCTTTAATTTGTGTGATATCTGCATAATTACCATCACCGATTTGTGAGTAGCCGTCTTTCAACATGTGCTGAAACGTGGTATAAAACGGCTCCTGCCGGGCCTCTACCATCGCTTTCATCCTATCCAGGTCTGCCTGTGTGTAAGTGATACCCGGATGGACAAAAGTCCTTTTCTGTGCCTGGCCTTGCAAAAAGACGAGCATCCCTAAAGCAAATGCCACTTTCCTCCATACTTTCCCCTTCTTCATTATTCCCAACTTGTTTATCATGGCTTCCATATATTACATTACCATTTACCCTTATATGATTGTATACGAACGAAGCGGCATATACGCGTAAGCCCGTCTGCGTTTTAACACTATTTATGACGATACACCCGTTATAACGCTTCTCCCTTATACTTTTTGTATTGCCGCGTCTCCTCCCGATTAATTTCCCGCAAATGTATGGCCGCACCTCCACGGGGTCTCAAACGGAATTTCAATACCTGCGAAGCATTGACCCGTTTGTATACGCATTTTACATGGGTCCGGGTTTTTACCTCTTCTCCGCCATCCGTATATATTTGAGCCAGATATGTCTTCCCCTCTTCCAAGAAAGAAAGGGGAACATCTTCCTCCGCCCCGTCATTATTGGTCAAAAGCCCTACAAACCATTCCTTCTCCTTACGCCGGGCCATGACTATCCCCTTACCCGGATGTCCGGAAAGCACCTTGGAATCATCAAATATCGTAGGCAGGTTCTCAAACCATTCTATTTCCGGTTCTCCTTGATAAGCCGAAGGTTTATCGTACCAGAAAAGGGTCTGCAACGGACTGTAAAATACCAGCGAAGCTGCCAACTGATGGGCATGTGTATTCTTCAAACGCTCGTCATAATAACAGATGGTGTAGTCTGCCGCCCCGTTTATCATACGCGTAAAAGGCAGAATGGTGTTGTGCGTTGCATCCGGAAACTCCTCGTTTCCTAAAATACCCTCCTGTGTCAGTAAATTAGGATAGGTACGACTGAAACCAGAAGGCCGGAACTCATCGTGGATGTTCATCAAAAGATGGTTCTCCGCAGCCAAACGTACCAAATCATGCAACCATGTAGCCCATCGGTGACTTGCATACTGTACAAAACCCGACTTTACCCCTACTATCCCCCATTCATGCAAGATAGGAAATAATTCACGCGCTTGTTTCATCAATGCATGCTGGTTGACATACAACCAGACTCCTACTCCTTTTCCTTTCGCATACTCAACGATACGCGGCATATCCAATGTCTTCACGACCTTTGTGGCATCTCCGTCATGCGATCCACAAGGCATATACCATTTCCAATCGAAAAGCATATAGGGTATGTGATGATTGGCGCAAAAATCCACTGTTTCTATGGCTCCTTCCGTAGTCATTGTCACTTCACGCATGATCTTTCCCGGCTTCACCCATTGCGCCGCATCGACAATCTGACATGCAGGATTCAAATTCTGTATGATATCATTATGTTCCAACAAATCTCCCGGACGGTCAGCCGCCATGATGACTTTCCACGGTGTGGCACAATAGGTCACCACATCCACAGGACTATACATGACAGAAACCAACGTATTAGCCTTCTTTTCCGAAGCCACAAATTTAGTCAGACACCAATCATCCACATCCGCATCAACCAAAGCTACCCACTTTCCTCCCGGCAATTCCACGGTCAAAGCCCGTTCCACCGAATGTTTGATGCTGCTTATGGGCAGATATTCAAACTTAGCTTGCGCCCATTGCTCAGTCCAGGCCATAGAGAATGAAGGAAAAGTATATTCCGTTAAATCTGCCGTTACCTTATGAAAAATAGCTTTGGGATGTTCCGGAAGAAAGTAACGGAAAGCAATACCTTCATCGTATGCCCGTACCTCCATATTCAGTCGGTAATCCGAACCATCCTTTTTGGAAAGGTACATCGTGGCCGATCTATAATGGTCACGTACCACGCTACGCTCTCCGTACAGTGGATTCCAGATTTCATCGTGAAGAGGATGATATGTCACAGAATCAACGTCCATATTATCCATCCAACATCCAGGTTGTTCCAAATCACGCACTCCAAGTGACATTTCCCAGACACGATTGTCCATATCAAGTCCTGCACGAGACGTTTCTATCACAGGAGCTCCCCGATAATCCACACGATAACACAATTCATTCGTCCCCGAAGCCGTTCGACGTACCTCAAAAGAAACATAATGAGACCCATCGGGAGAAAACAGCTCCATTTTCGGTTCACTCTCAGCCCATAATGCCGATACGCCCCCAAACATGAGCACCAACACTTTTACTTTTTTCATTAGTTTCATTTTAATCTTATTAATATCTTCCATGTAAATTATCCAATTATCCACTTCTCCACCCTTGACTATACGCCACCTCTGGCAAGAAGACAATATTACTCTTATAATTAAATACGTTTCAGTGATGTTTATTACGCATTCAAACATCCATAATATAACACAAAATATATTAAATCACAGTATTGACAACATAGCAGGCATTATTGGGCATTTTCTCAAATCTCATCCGATAATACCGTAAAAAAACAGAGCGTAACAAATATACGTTCAAGCTATCTGCTACACTCTCCAATATAAGAATAAGGAAAGAACCTCCTCCCTCTACTTTTCCCGCTACTTAGCTTCTTGTCCCCGCCGCTTCATCTCGCGGTCCGACCATTTCTTCAGGCGTTTGTATTCCTTTTTGGTCAACCGCATGAAAGAACCGTGCTGCGGTGCCTCCACCCCTTCTATGGTGACAGGGGAATGGAAATTCTGCATACGTTCGTCGGCCTGACAGATACGATACTGCCGGGGTTTCGTGGAATATTGGATATAGGCCACCCGCCAAGTGCTGTCTCCTATCAGTTGGAAAGCCGAGCATCCTTCGCATTTCCGATTGCCCTCGAAACGCACATAGTCCGTTTCGCTCTTAATCCGGTAAGGTCCCGTCAGCTTGTCGGCCACGGCAGCAAAGATTCCCGGCGTTCCGCCTTCCTTTTTTATCAGCATGTGATACTTGCCATCGGCCGAGATATAGTTGATGTCCGCGTCAATCGTAGCATAGCCCCAGTCGAACATCAAGCGGGGCTTGGTCAGTGTCGTAAACGAATGGTCGGCATAAGAATAATACATGCGGTCATACTTTTCTTCCTCCGGATTCCACAAAGAATAGTAAATCATATATCCGCCTTTCGTCCCGTCCGGCCATACGTAGGCAGGATCCCAAAAAATCTGCGGAGCCCAAACCCGTTTTATCCCAGTATAGTCACAATACACATCCGGAGAATCCGGGTCGGAAAAGACGGAAGGACCTTTACGAAAATCGAAAGCCACGGATTCCCAGTGTATCAAGTCATCACTGCGAAGCAGGTCTATGCCATGGTTGAACCAGGAACGGCTTTTACGGTTGCTCATATCCGTCGTCACCATCACGTACCCTTTGCCGTCGTACGTCCTGCAAATATAAGCATCGCGCGCCCCTCCCTCTATGGGGGAAAGCTTCTCTACATCGTACACGGGATCACCTCCTAACAGGTCTTCGTAATGCAAGCCGTCCCGACTCAAGGCGTATGCCGTCCATTCTCCACGGCCGCTCATGTGACAGTATAAATAACCGTAATCTCCCTTTTGAAGATTTTGCGCTGCAAGCGGGGCGCATGCCATCCAGACCGCACAACCCCATGCCCACCATTTGTTTCTCATGTTTCTTTCTGTTTTTGAAGATTAAAAAAACCGCTGCACAGAATCACTTCTCCGCAGCGGCAAAAAACGGTGACACTATAAACCTATATACCATAAAAACGCCACCGTTATTCTTTTATCTGTATGAAAGATTATTTCTTACAGACGTTCCAAGGTTTGATTTGCTTGAAGAAATCGTTGCCTTTGTTATCCACCAGGATAAACGCAGGGAAGTCTTCCACTTCAATTTTCCAGATGGCTTCCATCCCCAACTCAGGGTATTCCACGCACTCGATGCTCTTGATGTTGTTCTGCGCAAGGATGGCCGCCGGACCACCGATAGAACCGAGGTAGAAGCCGCCGTGCTTCTTGCAGGCATCGGTCACTACCTGACTGCGGTTCCCCTTAGCCAGCATAATCATGGAACCGCCATGGCTCTGGAACAAGTCTACATACGGGTCCATACGGTTGGCCGTAGTCGGCCCCATGGAACCGCAAGCCATACCCGACGGGGTCTTGGCCGGACCGGCATAATAAATAGGATGGTCCTTGATGTATTGCGGCAAGTCTTCGCCACGGTCGAGACGCTCTTTCAGCTTGGCATGGGCGATGTCGCGGCCTACGATAATCGTACCGTTCAAAGACAAGCGGGTAGCCACCGGATACTGATCCAACTGTGCCAGAATCTCTTTCATCGGACGGTTCAAATCCACACGTACCACATCGCCCTCGCCGGCCTGACGCAACTCTTCCGGAATCAGTTCGCCCGGATTGCTGTCGAGTTTTTCAATCCAGATACCGTCCTTGTCAATTTTACATTTGATATTACGGTCGGCCGAGCAAGACACGCCCAGACCTACCGGACAAGACGCACCGTGACGCGGCAAACGGATGATACGCACATCGTGTGCGAGGTACTTGCCGCCGAACTGTGCACCGAGACCGATCTTATGCGCCTCTTCCAAAACTTGCTTTTCGAGTTCCACGTCGCGGAATGCGCGCCCCGTGGCATCACCCGTGGTCGGCAGGTTGTCATAATAATGAGTAGAAGCCAGCTTCACGGTGAGCAGGTTCTTTTCAGCCGATGTGCCGCCGATAACGAATGCGATATGATAAGGAGGACAAGCAGCCGTACCGAGGCTCTTCATCTTCTCAATCATGAACGGTACCAAAGTAGCCGGATTGAGGATGGCTTTCGTCTCCTGATACAAATAAGTCTTATTGGCAGACCCACCGCCTTTGGTCACGCACAAGAAACGGTACTCCATTCCTTCGGTGGCTTCGATGTCGATTTGTGCCGGGAGGTTGCACTTGGTGTTCACCTCTTCGTACATGCTCAACGGGGCATTCTGGCTGTAACGCAGGTTTTCTTCGGTATAAGTCTTATAGACACCTTTCGACAAAGCCTCTTCGTCGCAATAACCGGTCCACACCTGCTGGCCTTTTTCGCCATGGATGATGGCCGTACCCGTATCCTGACAGAACGGAAGAACGCCCTTGCATGCCACTTCCGCATTGCGCAGGAACGTCAACGCCACATACTTGTCATTGTCGCTGGCCTCAGGGTCGTGCAAAATCTTCGCCACTTGTTCATTATGAGAACGACGCAACATGAACGACACATCGCGGAACGCCGCGTTTGCCATCGCCGTCAATCCCTCGGGAGCCACCTTCAACACGGGGTGCCCTTCAAACTCGCCGACCGACACATAGTCTTTGGTCAGCAAATAATATTCAGTATCGTCCTTGCCCATCTGGAACATCGGAGCGTACTTGAACTCAGGTGCATTTGCCATAATCGTTTTTGTTTTAAATTGAGATATTTCTTGTTTCGTACTTGCAAAGATAGTGAAAGGCGAGCGCAGAGACAAGCGAAAACGAAGTTTTCATGCTTGGCTATTTCCTGTTTTCCCCGCCCTATGCCCCTTCTTCGTCGTATTTCTCAAAAAGGAAATCATTGTAGGGGTATTTCTGCACGTGAAGTTCGCGTACTTTGTCGTACAACACTTTCTTCAATTCCTCCAAATTGGTCTTCTCACGGGCTGAAATGAAAATGCAGTTGTCGTTGCGGCGAGCCATCCATGTCTTCATCAGGTCGTCCAGCGACACGTTTTCTTTCGTGGCCGGCGTCAGGTCGTCTTCCTCTTTTTCCACCCAGTCGTAAGCGTCTATCTTGTTGAACACAATCATGCACGGCTTGTCGCTGCATCCCAAGTCGCCCAACGTCTTCTCCACCACCTGAATCTGGTCTTCGAAGTCGGGGTGGGCGATGTCTACCACATGCAACAGCAAGTCGGCCTCGCGCACCTCGTCCAACGTACTTTTGAAAGAATCCACCAAGTCGGTCGGCAATTTACGGATAAAACCGACCGTATCGGACAGCAGGAAGGGCAGATTGTCGATGATAACCTTGCGCACCGTCGTGTCCAACGTAGCGAACAGCTTGTTCTCGGCAAACACGTCACTCTTCGAGAGCAGGTTCATCAGCGTGCTTTTCCCCACGTTGGTGTAGCCCACCAACGCCACCCGGATCATACGTCCGCGATTGCTCCGCTGCGTCGTCTTCTGGCGGTCGATTTCGGCCAGACGTTGCTTCAGAAGCGACATCCGGTTCAGGATGATACGGCGGTCCATCTCCAACTGTGTCTCGCCCGGACCGCGCAACCCCACGGAACCCTTCCCGCCGCCAGAGCCGGAACCGCCTCCCTGACGCTCCAAGTGCGTCCACAAGCGTTGCAGACGGGGCAGCATGTAACGGTACTGTGCCAACTCCACTTGCGTCTTGGCATTCGCCGTCTGGGCACGCATGGCGAAGATGTCGAGTATCAACGACGTACGGTCGAGTATCTTGACTTTCAATTCCTTTTCTATATTACGTAATTGCTTGGCAGAAAGTTCGTCATCGAAAATCACCATACCGATTTCTCGTTCCGCTTCTTCTTCCGCCTCTATGTATGCACGGATTTCTTCCAACTTCCCCTTGCCCACATACGTCACGGAGTTCGGGCCGTTCACTTTCTGCGTGAACCGCTTCACCGTCACGGCACCGGCCGTATGGGCCAAGAACTCCAGTTCGTCCAAATATTCGTTCGTCTTGCGTTCGTTCTGCGTTTGCGTAATCAAACCGACCAGGACCGCCGTTTCGGCCTGTGCGTCGGAAATCACAAATTCTTTCATTCAAAAAACTTTCTTTATTCGGTGACAAAAATACATAAAACCCCGTTGGAAAACAAATAGAAAGGGGAGGAATTTAAAAAAGCAAAAGAGGCTGCGCAAACGCAGCCTCTTTTCCATCCATTTAAACCTAAAATTCCTGCGCGGACATTCCTCCCCCGCAGAAAAAACGGCCTTATTTCACTTGGATAACCAGATACTTACTTACGCTCCAGAATGTTTCGGGCGCGGTAATATGTAACACATATTGTCCCTTGTTGTCTTTCTCCAACTTATAAGAACCGGCCGGGTGATTGGTCAGCAACTTGGCACTCTTGGAATACAACTTGATTTCCTTGTCGTAACGGATATCCACTTTCGTGAAATAATCCTTATTGAAATCATTGCTCTTCAGTACATCCCCATCCTTCAATATTTTCTGCTCTTTCAGCTCGGATTTCGTACCGAACACATACCATGCCGTATGGAGTTGCTTGTCCTGCTCGGTCACGGTCTGAGTCTTGGTCTTGTTTTCCTCTGCCAAAGTATTTACGTTCTCATTCAAAGACGTAATGGCCTCACCTTGTTGGGCTATCACAATATCCTTTTCAGCCAATTGTGCTTCTAACTCCTGCACCCTTTGCTTCTGGGCTTCAAGCTGGGCGGACAAGTCGTCCACCATCTTTTTCAGTTTATCCCCCCCGATGGTGCTCGTACGAAGCTTCTCTTTCAACTGACTGATTTTGTCCCGGTTTTGTGCCATGGCATCCTGAATGTACTGCATGTTCTCCCGAATGGCTTGTTTGGAAGTTTCCGATTCCATATTCCCGTCGTTCACGGTGATACGTCCCTCCGCCTCATTAATGCGCCGGAAGCCCTCCTGAATCTCGTTCACCGTTCCCATGATCTCATTCAATTCGGTATCTTTGTCGTTGATGACTTGCATCAGCGAATCCCGTTCCTCAGCAAAAGCCTGGTCTTTCTTATTCGCCCCGTTGTTACATGCGGTCAAAGCCGCTGCACACATCACACATAAAAAAATCTTTTTCATACGTTTCTATTTTTATTCGTTCATATTCTTTTTCTTACTCTCTTTCTCTTCGCATCCGGCCAGCACGATGACGAACTCTCCGCGCGGTTCCGTTTCTGTGAAATGGGTCAACACCTCTTCCAACGTTCCCCGCACGCTTTCCTCATGCACCTTGGAAATCTCACGGCACACGGCAACTTGGCGCTCCGGCCCGAAAGTTTCAACGAACTGCGTCAACGTCTTGACCAAACGGTGAGGCGATTCATAAAAAACAAGGGTCCTGGATTCTGAAGACAAAGCCGCCAAACGGGTGGCCCGGCCTTTCTTGACCGGAAGAAAACCTTCAAAGCAAAAACGGTCGCAAGGAAGTCCCGAAGCGACTAAAGCCGGTACAAAAGCCGTGGCGCCCGGCAGACAAATCACTTCCACACCGGCCTTTACGGCTTCACGCGCCACCAAAAAACCGGGATCGGAAATACCCGGAGTGCCGGCATCGGATACGACCGCCACCGTCTCTCCGGCATTTAAACGACTGACCACACTGGAAACCGTCTGATGCTCATTAAACTTATGATAAGACAACATTGCATTCTTTATCTCAAAATGCTTCAGCAGAATACCCGTCGTACGCGTGTCCTCCGCCAGTATCAAATCGGCTTCCTTCAATATACGCAAAGCACGATATGTAATATCTTCCAAGTTCCCCACCGGAGTAGGTACCAAATATAAGATTCCCATCAGTCTATTGTCAATATGGACAAAAGTAAGAATAAAACATTATCCGCTACGCTACACACGTCAATATTTAACAGATGTTTGCGAATTTGCCTCTTTTTTTATCCTATTATCCACCCTTAATTCTTATTTTTGCAGAGAATTATAATCAAAAACATCCGCACATGAGTCCGATAACCGAACGAAACGGGGAAATGATGCGCAGAGGACGGATTGAAGTCATCTGCGGTTCCATGTTCTCCGGCAAGACCGAAGAACTGATCCGAAGATTGAAACGAGCCGAGTTCGCCCGCCAAAGCGTAGAAATATTCAAACCGTCCATCGACACGCGCTATGCCGAACAAGACGTGGTGTCGCACGAAGGAAACTCCATTCCCTCCACCCCCGTAGATTCTTCTGCCAGTATCCTGCTGCTTGGTTCGGACACGGACGTAGTGGGCATAGACGAAGCACAATTCTTTGACGAGAACTTGATTGACGTATGCAATGAATTGGCCAATCGCGGCACACGCGTAATCGTGGCCGGACTGGACTTGGACTTCAAAGGAGTACCTTTCGGCCCCATGCCGGGATTGTGCGCCGTAGCGGACGAAGTGACCAAGGTGCACGCCATTTGTGTGCGTTGCGGTGCGCTGGCCTACGTGTCCCACCGTACGGTCGACGACGAGAAACGAGTGCTTTTAGGGGAACAAACAGCATACGAGCCGCTCTGCCGTGCCTGTTACCAAAAAGCGATAGAAAAAGATAATCTAAAACATCAAGTCTAACTCCTGCTTCATTATGTTTGAAAAAGAAATAACGTTCGACCGGTTTATCCGGGGATTGATGGTTGTAGCCGGGTTGGGACTGGCTATATACGTACTCAACCTGCTAAAAGCTGTATTATTACCATTTTTCGTAGCTTGGTTCTTAGCTTATATGATATATCCTACGATAAAATTTTTCCAATACAAACTCCACTTCCATAACAGGATACTGTGCATCGCCGTTACCTTATTATTAATATTAGCGGCCATAGTTGGCTTCTTTTGGCTTATTATACCACCGGCCATTTCTGAATTTGTAAGATTCCGCAGTATCGTTGCAGAACTTATCAAAGAGACGGGAAACTCAACTTTAGCCCATGATATTGAGATATATTTACAACGGCACATTGACCAAAATTCCATCATACAATTATTCCACGAAAACAATATCATGGAGGCACTAAAAGTTGCAATTAACCAACTTTGGAGCTTACTGACACACACTTTCAGTTTCATCATGGTTATACTCAACCTCTGTATTACCTTGCTCTATTTGATTTTCATCCTGTTGGATTACGAAAAACTCTCCGAGGGATGGATTAAGCTGATACCGAAACGTAGCAGACGCTTTGCTTCGGCCTTAGTAGGCGACGTGCAACATGGGATGAATTCTTATTTTCGGGGGCAAGCATTGGTGGCCTTTCTGGTAGGCATCCTGTTCAGCACAGGGTTTCTCATCATCGACTTTCCTTTAGCCATAGGTTTGGGAATGTTTATCGGTTTTCTGAATCTCGTACCTTACATGCAAGGATTCGGCTTCATCCCCACAGTTTTGCTCGCCCTATTAAAAGCCAACGACACAGGGGAAAATTTCTGGCTCATTTTACTTTCGGCTTGTATCGTCTTTATCGTCGTACAAAGCATACAAGATGCGTTTCTCGTCCCTAAAATCATGGGCAAGCTCATGGGACTGAATCCGGCTGTCATCCTGTTGTCGCTATCCGTGTGGGGTTCTTTATTAGGTTTAATCGGCCTCATCATCGCACTTCCCTTGACGACCCTCCTGCTTTCCTATTACCGTCGCTTCATAGAGCGGGACGAACGCAAAGTCATACTGGCAGAAGAAAGGCGACGTAAACGTCCTTTATCTTCTCAATCCTTTTCAAGCGAATCCTCCGATGCTTTCCCTCCCATCCCCACAACACCTAACCGCAACGGTGAATCCACGCCAAAGGAAGAACACATGCATGCTTCTGAAAGTGGAAAAAGCTCTTCCGTGGAGGGTGAAAAGGATTAAAAGACATCATCTCTACGAAAAAAAGCCCCCATTATGAAAAAAAACGGGCAAATCTTTTGCTATTCTCAGAAAAAGCCGTACCTTTGCACTCGCAATCAGGAATGATGCATAATAGAGGTCGATTCGTTAGCTCAGCAGGTAGAGCACAACACTTTTAATGTTGGGGTCTTGGGTTCGAGCCCCAAACGAATCACTGAAAATCAAGCGGTTATCTAATTCAGATAATCGCTTTTTTCATGTTTAGGCGGTGGTTTCCTGCATCTGATGTAAACCGAGATGTAAACCAGTAAACCGTATGAGCGAAACAATTAAAGTACTGTGTTACAAATCAAAAACACTTAGTAATGGAGAACACCCATTAATGGTTTGCGTCTGTAAAGACGGAAAAAGGAAGTATCAGAGCCTTGGTTTATCCATTAAAATGGAACAATGGGACTTCAAAACCAACCAACCTAAAGCCAAATGTCCCAATCGTGAAAGAATCATTCTTCTTATAAATGAGAAAATTAATGAGATTCAAAAAGTAGCCTTAGACAAACGGATTGCAGGCAAGGACTTTACGGCTGCAACCCTAATAGAATCCACTTCTTCTAAGGAGAGTTCACACAAAACAGTTGGCGAGTACTACCTGACCTATATACAGAACTTGAAGAAAGAGGAAAGAATCAGATATGCAGGCATGTTTGAAGTGTCTTACACCTCTTTTATAAAGTTCAATAGGCATCTTGACATACCTTTTTCAGATATAGATATTGCATGGCTAAAGCGTTACGAGTTGTGGATGAAAGAACAAAATTTATCAGTTAGCACCATCAGCACACGAATCAGGCATTTGCGGGCAATTTTTAATTTAGCCATTGTAGAACATTCCATCAAAAATGATTGTTACCCATTCCGTGCCTACAAAGTTTCAAGATTAAACAGACAGACCGCAAAACGGGCGATAAGCAAGAAAGACATCCAAAAGGTTATTCGCTATCAGGGTCATACGGCTATGGAACGTTTGGCTATAGACGTGTTCACATTCTCCTATCTGAATGCAGGAATCAACTTTATAGACATAGCTAAGCTGAAACACTCCAATATCAGAGACAACCAACTTTTCTATAATAGGGAAAAGACTAAGAAACTAATTTGTGTGCCACTCCAAGCAAAAGCAATAGAAATAATCACTAAATATAAGGATGAAAAATCACCCTACGTGTTCCCTATCCTTTCACCTTTCCATAAAACAGAGGTACAAATAGCCAACAGACTACATAAAGTATTGGCGAAGATTAACAAACACCTCAAAAAGATAGGTGAAAAACTTAGGTTGCCCTTACCCCTCACAACATACGTTGCGAGGCATTCATACGCTACAGTTTTAAAACGTGCAGGAGTTTCTACAGCCATTATTAGTGAATCATTAGGCCATAGTTCCGAAAAAATAACGCAGGTTTACTTGGACAGTTTCGATAATGAACAGATAAACAATGCAATGAAGAACCTGCTATAAAACAAAAAAAGTCTGTAGTCTGAAAAAGATTGCAGACTTTTATTTTATTTTGCAGTATAACTAACAACAACGCACTATGTCAAAAGAAGAACTACACCAAATAGAAGAACTGCCCGATTTAAAAGTGGCTTGGCATGAAAGCCACAAATGCCTTGATGAGCCGCTTTTGGAATATGTGTGGGAAGTAGCCAACCACTTCCTGCCCGATTATGAAGATACGGATATGGGAATGATACCCATAGAATCATCTGCACCTGCCATTTTCGCCAACAGGTATGCGGAAAGGAACTTGTCCGTTGAAGAAAGATATGAAAGAGCCAGAGAAATGAAAATGTTCAAAGGGACTTTGGATGAATACAAAAAACGTGAATATAGAAAGTTGGACGATTCTTTCAAAGAGAAGTTTCTGGCCAATGAAGACTTACAGAATACCATTGAAGCATATAAGTTGGACGTGAGTAAGTTTTGGTATCTGCTTCTGTTCGTATATGACTTCATAGAGGACATTGGCACAAATGTACCTACATTGAACAAGTCCGTATTGGAGGACTTTAGCTATTTTCATGCCAATCTGTTGAAAGCCACAAGTATCACCCTAAAAAAGAATAATAGGAAAAGTTATGCCGTTGAAAGGGAGGACACAATCAGAATCATTCAAGCTGCCTTACAGCATTTTATCAATACATATAGCGATATTATACATAGTGAACAAGATAGAGAAGTTATGATTAAACAATTAAAGGACATAGGTTTGGAGGGCTTCATCAGAAATGACTTATCGTCAAAAATCAGCTTTACGGACAAGTTCTGTCTTGACATATCCTATAAGAAGTGGAAGTTTACGGATATGTTTCTATTTTTTATTGAGAGAAGAAAGGCTACCACCATACCCAACAAAAAGATAAAGGTATCTAAAGACAAATGGATGTTCGTTTCAAGGCTTATCTATACAGTAGGCTATGATGGCAAGAGATACAATGAAGAATACGATTCGGAGGGCAACAAGAACAGGATGCTGTCCAATCTCCTTAGAAGATACAAGAATGAGAAATTTCCGTCTGTCATAGCCAACAACTACATGGTAGTTTCTTAAACTGCACACATAAGACCATATCAGAAATGCGTACTGAAAGGCTTATTCTTTCCGGTACGCATTTTTTTTGCGTACTGGAATGGGCACGTTTTCTACACACATGGCCATTCGGTAAATTCCTTTGTTACCCCTAAATTCTGCCCTAATTTTGCAAAGTCAAAAGGAAACAAATAAGCAAGTGCGCATAGCTTTAGTAGTGACCGATTGAAATAATAATTATAATAATATGATTGAAAAAATAAAGGCTGCGACCTCAACCGTAACAGAGTTAGTTAACGCTACAGAAGTAGCAAGTATTGAACAATCAAATACCAATAACATGGAAAAGAAAGAAATATCTGAGAATGGAAACGCTGCAAATGCAGCAAGTAATGAACTTAAATCATGGGGAAAAGACATGGGAATTAAACCTACCACTGTTAAAGCTCGTATTAATGGTGAAGTGCAAACGATTATCGTAGCCCATACAGAATACGGAATGAGGCATGACAAGAAAATGGATAAGACGCAGAAAACGGCAAACAAGGAAAAACTCCTTACTCCAAGATACCACTTCTGTAAACCGGAGATATTTTGGAAAGAGGGCTACAACCTCTTTGACAACAATGGGGAACTGATAGAGCAAGGTACGACAAATGTCCTTACTCACTGTGAGACCCCCGAAACTTCGGAAAGAATCTATATTGATGATTTTTTGGAAGATGTGGAGATACACGATTTTGAATCCGTTGCCGACTATGCACAGCATATAGGTGAGACAGTCTTAATCAGCCGTATGCCGTCTAAGGTAGAAGAAATGGGCATCGCAGCATTGGCTACCGGAGATGAAGCCGTAAAAGAAGCATACGAGTTTGCAATAGAAAATGGCATAACATACACACAATCGTTAGGCTTCATGGCTGGAGAAATGAAAGCTGCTACATTGAAATTAATGATGCGTGGCGTCAAAGCCAAACCTACATTGGCACTTGGACGTACAAAAGAACAAGCCCAAATGCTCTACGATGAATCATGCAAAAGCTTAGGTGAAGGAGAATCTAAAAAACGTTATGTTCCCCGTGCACTTAACATCATTCTAAAGAAAGAAAAATTTAGCTTTGATATGGTGATTGAAGCATTGAGAACTATTCCGTCAAGTGAGGTGACAATGGCAAAACTCGCAGATTGCGGAGAGAAAGAGGCTTGTATTGCAGGAGCACTCATAAGTTGGATTCTCACGTTACAACATCAAAAAGAGACAAAAACCGCTGCATAGCAAGCTGAAACGGAAGCCTACATGAGAGGTGGGCTTCTGTTGAATCAAATTCAATGGCGGTAGATTTTTCAAGTCCGGGCATATAAAGTGAAAATTTTCTGAAAGCCTACCGCCCTGAATAATTCAGTAATAAGATATAATATTGTAAATAAAAAGATTATGAAAATAATTAAAACTATATTGCATAAAGGCGAGTGGTTGCTTGACGCATTAAAACGTGTGAGCTGCAACATGATACCCACCAATACCATTCTGAACAAGACTTTAACGGGACTTGGAGCTACCCACAGCGAGATACATTCAAAACGCAACTCTATAATCATAGAACCGAATGTACCCGTGATACTTGGCAAGCTGAATGAGAACGAGAATTTGGAAGCGGTCTATGAAAAGTGTACTCCTTACAAGATTGAGAAGTACCTCAAAATGGATATTCCATACAAGAAGATTATAACAACTCCCGAAAGTTTCCCGAAGATAAGAAAGGCTGCACGGAAGCTGAACATCAATATCTATAAGGAATATTTCTGCTTGTTTGACGAGTGCGAGAAACTGACACAAGACGTGGACTATCGGAGAAAAATCTCACAGCCGATATACGATTTCTTCCAATTTGAGCAAAAAGCATTTGTTTCCGCTACACCTTTGGAGATGTCGCATCCCGAATTTGAACGACAAGATTTCCAACTGATACGGATTGTGCCGGACTACGACTACAAAAAAGATTTGGAGTTAATTGTCACCAACAGCTATTACAAGCGGTTACGGATTGTCTTGGATAACCTAAAGGACAGCAAGCATATCTGCATATTCTTCAATGTGACGGATGGAATAGCTGATTTGATTGGCAACTTGGGTGTTACGGACTATAAAGTGTTCTGCTCCCAACAGAGTGTGAATAAGTTGAAGAAAAGAGGATTGGTAAATGCGTACTCACAGATTGACTACCCTTTGGCTAAGTACAACTTTTTCACTTGCCGTTTCTATTCCGCTTTGGATATTCGCATAGGCAGATATAAACCGGACATACTTATGCTGACAGACTTGCGTATCGCACAATGGACTATGATAGACCCGTTCACGGAAGCTATTCAGATACAAGGTCGATTCCGCAGAAAAGGGAATGATGATGTCACCTATAACTCACTTACCCACATCACAACGGTAAATCCGAATATCCATATCCGTAGCAATGAGGAAATAAGGAACAGAGTAGAGCAGTTCATTACCAATTACAACCTGTTGAAAGGACAGCAGGAAACGGATGAATTTAAAAAAGGTGCTATACTTGAAGATATGGAAAACATGAAATATCAAGACTTGATAGACGAAAGAGGCGAGATTAATCCATTCTCCATAGACAACCTTTATAATGAGGAACGAGTAAGGAGCTATTATCAATCCGCAGATAAATTGTACCAAGCATACCTTGGCACGGGCTTCTTCAACGTCACCTACAACAATGTGACTGAATGCGTGGGAGACGATGATATAGAAAAGCTGAACAACACCAAAATTGCCACCGAACAAAGAAAGCAGTTGCTACACCTGATTGTGCGGTTGGAAGAATGGTCAAAAAACGGCAGGATTACTTTGGAGGAAAAAGAGATGCTTTTGAACCAACTAAGACAACAGCCGGAATGTGATTACATTCTAACTGCCTACAACAAGATAGGCAAGGACACGATAGTAAGTGCCAACTATAAGAAGTCGCTCATTGATAAAAAAGTCAAAGAGTACGACAAGGCACAAGCCCAAAAGCTAAGATTCTCTCCTAAAGTCCTTAACGAGATAAAAGCAGAGTTCCCGTTAGGGATATACCTGCCAAAAGAAGAAATTAAGCAAAGATTGGAGATTATATATCGTGAGAATGGCATAAAATTCAAAGTGACACAGCAAACAATAGAAGATTACTATGATTGCAGTCCCTCCCATTCAAAAGAAAAACCATCGTTCAGACTTAATTTCTTTAAGTTTTAAGCGGTATATTTTTCAGATGTGGGTATATATGACTGATTTTTTTAGAAATGACACTACCTGTTAATTAATGACTTAATTGATTCTTCCTATTTAATAATGCTCATGCCCTTTGAGGGCATGGGTTTTATTTCTTAATAGGCAGTCTATTTATGGTAGTCGCCCACAACCCTACATTTTCCTTGATACCAAATTTCTGAAAATTTCCACTTCGATTAGAGTTATATAGCCTATACTTTATAATATGCCACATACAGCCAATGGTATTAAAAAGACTTATCTAATTAAAGAATCACCTTATATGCAGTTTGGTTAAAAGTCAAGAGAACAGGTATATAAGGTACTTAATACGGAAATCCCCCTCCCCATTCAACCTGTGACCTAAAATATATAAGAGTGTCTGCCTTGCGTGTCCACAACCTCCAATAGTCCCCCTCCATACATTGATATAAAAAGAATTATTAATCATTTAAACTTTTATCATTATGACAAATTTAGTTATCATGCCTGCAAAGGCAAAAAAGGGAATGGGATGGAGTGATTTTGCAGAAGAGGCCACCATCATTGAAGAAACCGTAAAGCCTGAAAGGGCTAACCACTTTATTGAGGCCAACACCATGGAAATTGACCTGCAACACCTCAAAAGTGACTGCATTGTCCCCGTGTTCAGCAAGGACAATGAACTGACCATCTCACACAACGCATTCATTGAAACGGTGTGGGAGGCGGCAAACTCTTTCTTTACAGGGGAAAGAATTGAAAACCCTGAAATCAGGGTAAGCCACATCGTCAAGGGGAGGATTCCTGAAGCCATCCACAAGCCTGCAAACCAACTTTTAGAGAGTGACAAGACGCAGTACTTTGAAAGGATGATGTTCTGCATTGAAGTCCCCACCATCCATGAAACGGTGGAGGGGAACAAGCTCACACTTTCAATAGGCGGGGTGCGTGCTTACAACCACATGAACCTTTACAGCAAGAAAACCGTGGAGAAATTCAAGGTCTTCATTGGATTTAAAAACATGGTTTGCTGTAATCTATGTGTCTCAACGGACGGCTATCTAAGTTGCTTGGAGGTTTCAAACACGGGGGACTTGTTCCGCTCCGTCTTGGAAATGTTCCATGCCTACAATCCTGCAAAGCACATCCATTTGATGCAGACCTTTGGAAACAGCCATTTAAGTGAGCACCAATTTGCACAAGCCATTGGAAAGATGAGACTTTACCAGTGCCTGCCACAAGGTTACCAGAAAAGCGTCCCAAGGCTGCTTATTACCGACACGCAGATTAACAGCGTGGCAAAAGCCTACTTTCAGGACGTGAATTTCAGGTGTTCGGACAACGGGCTGTCCATGTGGAAGTTCTACAACCTCCTTACGGGGGCCAACAAAAGCAGTTATATAGATTCTTTCTTGGACAGAGCCTATAACGCCACTGAAATAGCCACGGGCATCAACGCGGCCTTGCACGGGGACGGGCGTTACAGTTGGTTTATTGACTAATTAACGGGAGGACATCTGTTTATTCAGGTGTCCTTTCTTTTTGACCACTTTAAAATACTACAAGATGGAAGATGATGGGAAATTGATATTATGGGGAACGTTGGTCGTTCTCCTACTGATAATAATTGGTGTCATCAATCCTTTTTTGCTGATACTGATTTTATCCATCCTTATTTATATGCAATCATAGCCGCACTTATTTTATTGGAATGTGACAAAGTTTGAAATCTCTGTTATCACTATGCCGTTTACAGAAATAGAAAAGTTTGTCACATTCTGATAGTTCCAAGAAAAACGGACTGCAAGCAAATTCCAAAACGAAGTGGAAACTGTCTTTTTAAAAAGGCATGATATGGCTTGTAGTTTATGGTATGTGCGATTTTTGGGAACTGTTTATAAGCTCTGAACAGCCGCACCTGTACACCATATCCGAAAACCATCTATGGCCTTTATAACTGACAGCAGGTATGAACTTTGAAAATTATCACCTTATATGACCACTTTAATTTTTTATACCACCATGAAGTTATGAGGGAAAGAAACTGGTTTCATTGATTGCTTGGTTGGACGGCAAACCTATACACTTTATTATAATATAAGAGAGATTCATTTTTCTATCCGTAGAACCTGCGAGTACTTTTTTCGAGAAGAAATCTTCTTATAGACCCCGTTCAAAAAAAGTACCTACTTATTTACTTATTACAGATATGTTTTAGAACATATAATTTTATATTTATCAAATTTTTAGTTTGGCCTTTCAAAACCTTTCGCTAACTTTGCACTCAATTCCAATTACTTAAAGTGTTAGGAGTTGGAAGGACATAGAAAACGAAAGGGCGTTTAGCAATATTATCCTCTACTGAATCTGGACAATTCAAAACCGTGGATAATGGGCAATGAACGTCCACGTCTGTGATATTTATACCCCCTCTTTGGGACATATTATATCATAGGGCGTGGACTTTGCTTATTATACGGTTTAGGCAGTCCAGAGCCTTAGTAGAGTAATAAGCCAAAGTTCCCACGCCTTAAATTTTTAACCGCTTTCATCTGGGAATTGGGAGGCTTAAAATGAATTAATTATGAAGAAGATTATTGCATTTTTAGCATTTACCACGTTATCAACTGTTGTTTATCCACAACTTCCATTAGTTGAATACAAACCTGTAATTGTCGGAGGCAACAATAATAAAAGTAATAGCAACAAAGAATATAATTTTGAGAATAATAACGGCTATTTCCCGAATATTCCTTCATATTCTACTCCCAACCGTTCCACTACACAGAACTTTCAAATAGTAGGAGCATACTTTTTTGATACAAGTTCAAAAAGTTTCAAAAGAACAAAAATCAAAATCAATTTGGGAGAATCTTATTCAGGAGAAATTGAAATCTACGTTAGAGCTGTATTAGACCGCTCTTTATATGGAGAAAAATGGCAAGAGTGCAATAACAAAGCCACCAAAGTCAGTGCTTTATTTGACAAAGAATTTATTGTGAATAACTTTGAATGGAAAGTAGAGCATTCATCCATTGGCGCAACCATTGGCACTATTTACTTTAATTACTAACCCTATAATATCAAAATTATGAGAACATTTATCTTGCTTTTGCTTACCACATACCTTACTTACGCATATTGCGCAAATAGAGTGAGTGACAACATCACAAAGAATAGTATTGCAGGACTATCACTTGAAAATCAAGAAATTCAAGATGGCTTTGCATATAAATATGGTGTACGCAAAATTGATAAAGAATTATATATACGTAATTTAGGAAATAATGTTCAATCCTATGTTGCAAGTAAGAACTGGAATTACTATTGGCAAGAAGAGTTTCAAAAAGCATTTGCAAAATTCATGAAAGCATTGAAAGAGAACAGACTCTCCGCCGATGACTTCGGAGTGATAACAGATGCCAAAGGCGAATTAGGAAATGTGGATGAAGATGATTATTGGTACGACAATAAAGGAAACAGAATAACTGGTGCCGAATATAGGGCTTTAAGTGCACGTAAGCAAAAGAAGTATCGGGCTTTTTACGCTAACAAGGAAGTCGCTACATATTTCAATGAGATTGCCAAGGCCATAGTAAACAGAAGGTATTCAGATTAACAATCAAACAGCACACTTATGAAAAAATATTTATTAGTACTTCTACTGTTTTTCGTTTCATGCGGAATAGGTAAAACCTATCTATATGAATTAGACCTTACGGAAGATACAGATAGAAAATCGGGAATATCCAATGTGTTCGTACATGACAAGAAAGGTAACGCTTTCGATGGAACAGCATGGTCAAGTGATGGAAAATCCCTATCCATAGAAGTAAACAATGGTATTCTCGTTTGCTTAAAAATGTATTATGAAAACGGCAAAATAGCTATATATAGTACATTGCAACAACGTACTTGTTATGATAAGGACGGAAATGAGATAAGCGAAACAGATTTTAGAGCAGAAATAGATTCTGAAACGTTGTCACGTTTGAGAATGGCTTCAATGGAGTTAGAAAAAAGATAGCTTAGATAACAACACAACATGATTCAAGCCAAAGTTATATATAACTAAAATAGTTAAGCATGAACAAGTTAAATAAGTGCATATTGTTTTTTACTATGATATTCCTTAATACTACATATATATTTGCAGACATTGGCAATCGTGGTAGATGGGATAACAGTGGAACTTCTAATTTTGGGATGTCTTTATGGGTACTTTTCGGTATTATTGCAGGAGGATTCTTTGCATATATCTTTATTAAAGAAGGCTTGAAAAATGGATTCAAAGACAAAGAACTGAACAAAATTGGGTGTATGTCAATAATTGGTGTTATCCTTGGATTGTTGGTTTTAGTATCTATGTGTTCACATTAAATAGAAGTATGTATGAAATTCAAATTCTTAGTGTTCGCATTTACATTAATCGTATTCAGTATTAATCTATATGCTGATGAATACAAGTTTGATTATGCAGTTATTGACAATGAGAAAGTAACGACTGTAAGTGCTTCAAATATTACAGCCCATCTAATTAGTGTATCTAAGGCCACTGTAACCTATAAAAATGAAACTGTTATTCTAACATCCAAAGACGGCTGTGAATATAAAGGGTTTGGTAAAAATGGAGTGGTTGTCGTTTCTAACAAAGTAAATGGTGTATTAAGTAGAATAACCATAGGAGGCATTTTTAGAGGACAAACCGTTATACTTGTTTACAAGCGGATTAATGGCAAATAACATCTTGATAATTATGGATATTTTTAAATCTATTGTATGCCTAATTATTGTAGTTATCATTTATTTTATAGTTGGGCTTATTGCTTGGAATATTGTATGCTCATGGGTTGATATATCATCTCGTACATTGGCAGAAATTGGCAAATATAAAATATATACATACTCTGGAATTACAATGGTTTCTGCCTATATTTCTGCATTTATAGCTGAGATAAAATACGGGAAAGACATGGATGGAGCTTGTACAATTCTAATTCTTAATGGATTTATTGCACTTATAGCTAATGGATGGGAAAATATGTGGGAAACCACAGCCGTAATCCTGACTATTTTATATAATATTATAAACATTACAGCAATGGCATATTGTTTTTATAAGCAAAGTGAATGGTAAATAATAAATATATCTATTTGCATAAACTAACATGAAAAAGACTATCATCATTTCAATCAGCATAGCTACATTCATAGCTTGCGCCAAACCAAAAGCAGGACAAGTTTCCACCATAGACAGCACTTTGCAGGTAAGAGTTGATTCTATCCTGCAAAACAAGCTATCCGAACTTGATGCGACAGCAGGGCAAGTTATTGTAATGGAAGTACAGACGGGAGAAATCAAAGCTTCCGTGAGTGCTGATTCCACACCGCAAGAATCGGGATTAGTACGTACCGCTTCACTTCTCGCCGCATTGGAAACAGACAAGGTAAAATTGTCTGATACCATAGATGTTGGCAATGGTATTTTAGCCATTGGCAGAGATACATTGTATGACCATAATTGGCATAGAGGTGGATATGGAAAAATCACCGTGGAACAAGGATTCGGGCTTGAATCCAACATCGCCAATTACAAAGTTGTGAGAAAGGCATTTAAGAATGAACAAACCCTTGCGGAATCACTTGCAAAATACGGTTATCAAGTGAAAGACACAAGTTTGGTTTATAACTCTTTAGGCTATGGCATACCCACTACTCCGTTGCAAAACTTGACTTTCTTTAATGCAGCAAGTAAGACAGCCATTAAGCAAGTATTGGAATACGCTGTTTCTTATGGATTAGCCAAGCCTGCCCTGTCCGATAAGGTCAGAGTGGCAGGAGCAACGGGGACTATTCAACTTCCAAACGGTGAATATGCCGTAGAATTTTGCGGTTACTTCCCTGCCGATAATCCGAAATACAGTATCATTGTTTCCATTAACAAGAAGGGATTACCTGCAAGTGGTGGACTGATGGCAGGTGAGGTGTTCAGGCAGATTGTTGATTATATGGCAACGGAATAATTGCTACCTTTAATTACAAAAAGCAATGAATGAACAGTTTAAATATAAACATCTACCCACTATTAGCAACTTACCATTAAGGCAAAAAATGGTGGTTCTCACTCGTGCAGGAATAAGTGCAGAAAGTGGATTGGCTACATTCAGAGATAATAATGACTCATGGAAACGACCACGATGCTAAAGGTAATCCCATCAAATAGAAATTCCGTTCATATAACTCTATGGATGAATATGCAGTTGATAAATTACAGTTCTTGAAGCACTTATATGACTTTGACGAAAATGATGATATTAATACATTCACCGCCAAACTTACTGGTAAGAACAAAGGCAAGAGAAGATATGCAGAAGCCACTGATTATGCTGATAGGGTTGCTGCGGTATTTAAGAGTTTCAAGAACGGAGGAGTTATCAAGGCATAGGCAGGAACTATAGTAGCTGATAATACTAGAGTTGTTAAACCTACTATATAGGAAAAAATTTAGAGAACTTATCCTGAGCAGCCTTAGTTTGTCTAGGATAATAGAAGTGATTGGTAGAGGTAGTAGTCTTAGAAAAGAGCAAAGACTGACTATAATCAATACATGGAAGATAAAAATACAGAAAAAGGCTTGCGTAATTTAAATGGATTTCTTAACTTTACAGATTATGCTACAATGGGATTAGGTGCCGGTAGTTTACTGTTTAAAGGAGCAAAATGGGCAGGAAAGAGGGCTGTTGGTTAGGTTTCAAGGAACGCTGCAAAAGACCAATTACAGAAAGTTAAAATAGGAGATTTATTATCTTCTGGGCAATCTTTACCTAACAGAAATTTGGAGCTTCCGCAATATGCGGTTCCAAATTCTCCTATGAACCCTATTGATTTACATAGTGATAGATTAATAAAAGGTGGATTTGACCGCATTCCTGGAATGGTAGGTAATAAAAAGTTTCATCAAACAGGAGCATTCTTTTGGCCTTATAAAGCCAAATCACAGTTCTATAATATAAATTATTATGATAGAATGCCATAGGAAACAGTAGACAAGATAGTAGAAGATTTTGCAACCGCTGTTCGAAATGTAGATGTGCCAGTTAAAGAATGGTATTAGTTCGCTACGGAGCAAGCTACTAAACATGGAACATTTGCTACTGCTGGAACTGGTAACGTTTATATTGGTAAAGATGGACTAAGAAAGATTATTGATGATTATGGAGTTCGGAATATAGATAGGACAATTAGTCATGAAATAGACCATGCTCTTCATATTCCAGCAGAATCTTCACAAGGATTTAATTTAGAATACTTACGAAAATCTACTCCATCTCAACCTAACTATTTTATAGGGAACAATAATAGTGAGTTAGCAGCAAGAGGAACTTAGATTAAAGATTACTTTGGACTAAATTCTCCTGATTAGGAGATTACAGAAGATATGTTGAGATATGCAGCATAGAATTATGTACGAGATACTGGAATGAATAACAATATGATAGATTTTTTCAATTCTATAACAGACTGGAAAGAAGCTGCCAAATGGCTATCTAAATATGCTACTATGGCAGGAGTACCTATAACTGTAAATAAAACAAATAAATAATTATGATTACAGCAGAACACAGTGCAACTGGCATAAATGCAATATTGGATAAGTACAACTTATCAAAAGGAGAATTTTGGAAAGACCCCGAAAAATTTCTTGATAATATTGAAAATAAAGTTGTGCGAATTATGATAGAAGCAGCTATGCAATTATGTTAACAAATTTAAACTTTGAAAGTCGCCTCTAAGTGAGTAATATTGAGATAGAAAATAAGTTGTGTCTTTGAAAAAGAAGTCTCCACTACTGACAATAGCAGAGACTTCATGATGACTGATTACCTACTAGGTAAACTTCTACAATGTTCTCTTACAAATTCCCACTTGCCAACAAAGCATGCTGGTATTTTTCATCCTAGCTTAATTAATACTAAAAATTGGACATTAAATCCTCCTGATTGGAATAATCCTGATATATTTAAAGTTGGAATACCGGGAATAGTGGGATTTAATTTTACAAAACATGATGAAAATGAGAAATGATTATGAGTGTATAGCTTACTCAATTAAGATGCTATGCTATGAGGAAAAATATGAAGAGGCAAAAAAGATTTATGAAAATTGCGTAAAACAAGGTAAGTTACCTCAATTATATTTTGATAAAGAAAGATATGCAGGAGAAAGTATGCCTAAATGGATGTGTGTTACATGGAATGAAGAAGTAACAAACGCAGATGTGGAAAACTGTCTTATAACAATTCAGCAATACTTTCCTGAGTTTATGAAAATTTAACACAATTAAACCCTACAATTTACTTATGCTGAGGAATTGGATATGGGAATTAGTAAAGAATTGCGAATTTATAATGTATTAACTTTACAATTTATTAATTCATAAGTAATCTTGAATAGAGAGCAAGGTTGGTTGCTTACTCTCTATTTGACTTTTCGGTTATCTCCGAATCATTTTACTTTTGAAGTAAAATAACAGTAGAAATCAAATGCAATACTTAGGATTCCTGCTGCAATGCTTAACTAAGGAACTACCATTCCTGTAGTTGTGAGCAAAATACTTATAGCTAATGCCTATGAGCTATTTAACATATTACCTCCTTTCCGAATTAAATTAGACAAGCAACATTACTATGTAGGTTGTTACAGCTACCTTACTACAAAGATAGGAATTAATCGGAGAAGAGGTAATATTAGATTTAAAGATGCAAAATAATACTATGATTACCAACTTTTAAAAGGAATTACTTATCCCGAACCCACGTAATTATAATAACTATGAGATTGATAATTTTACTATTTAAAGGTAAGAAAACTGTTAAACGAAAACTTTCACCTTTAGAGAAAGCTGGAATACCTAAAGGCGAAAGAAACTCTCCAAGTCCATATAAATAGATTGGGACTGCCACAGAGCCTAAATCCCAATTAGAGCATATAGGAGTAGATAATCCTCTGTTTGGTAAACTTATAGGTAAAGGAGGACAATAGACTGTTTTCGAAAACACTTCTAATCCGGATAAAGTTTTAAAGGTAGTTACCGATAGAAAGTTTACTTCAATTCCAGAGATAAGATAGTTTCACAAAGAATGGATGAAACGTAATAGACTTCCATTATAGGAGCGGATAGACTTTCAAGGTTATTTACAAGGAAAAGATAGAATCTATCCCGTTTATTAGTAGAATAAAGTTAGCCCGTTGGGTGATATGCCTATGGTAAAATGGGAAAGAGAATACATTCCGCAGATAAATGCCCAAATGCAAAGGCTTGGATATAATGGTAATGGAACTTACAGCAATGGAACATTAAATGTTGGAGATATTAATCCATGGAATATAGGCTATAACAAGAATGGCACTTTAAGGTTCTTTGATGCTGATGTCTATAAATCCGGAGGAAGAATTATATTTAGAGATAAATAATAAATCCTCATCGTACACTTGGAAGAAAGTTGGATTGTCTTGGTTTGCTATTTGCTCTTTTAGACAATCTAGGCAAATGAATGTCAAATAAAGATTCTTGTTTAAACCATGAACACTAACAACAAAAGTAGCGACCATATTAGACTTCTCTTCCTGACAACAGTTACATTTCCATAAGTTTGTTTCAGAAGACAATCTCTTTTCCTTACGATAATATTGCAATAGTTCAAATGCGTTACTGTAAGGAAAATCAGATGGAACTTTTGTTATTGGATATACCCATTTTTTCATTTTGCCACATTTTATAATTAAAATATAAAGATAGAGAAACTATTGGAGCGGAGAATGAATTTAACATAATTAAACCTTGCAATTCGCTTATCTATAAGTAATATTGAATAGTTAGCAGGAGGGTAATTTATCGCTTAAATAGCTTGTGCAGCTACGGCTTTACCAAGAAGTCATACAGTGAGTACATTCAAAATTAGGGCTTGTAATGTAAACATCATATTTTCTCCTGCTAACTATTCTTGTACAATTTAAATATCATAAAGGCAATACATAATAATGAATGAATATACATTGAAAAGCCCATTTGAAGTATGGTGGACAACAGCAGAGGAATTTACAGAAAATATTCCAGCTATATCCACTATTGGATATTTAGTAGATATAAATGATAAAGAGATAACATTAGCGCGGAATATTAATGACGGAATATTATAGGACTTTATTCATATCCCTATGAATAAGGTTACTTAGTACGGCAATCTGTAATATCGGTAGAAGGGACAACTTATTTTCATCACTAAACAATGATAAAACCGATATTTTACAAAAAACAGCTACTTATTCCAGGAATAGTAGGAGGAATATTTATCAAAATATATAGAAAAAATGAAACAAGTTAAAGTTAATGTGGGGAATAAATCATATATTTGCGATTTATTAGAATCAGAAGAGGATAGAAGAAAAGGTCTAATGGGAGTAGAAAATCTTCCTTAATAATCAGCAGCACCATAAAACAAAAAGCCAACCTACCCAATTACGGATAAGTTGGCTTTTTTCGGTTCTAAACAAACATCTTATTAACTACAAAACTATGTGTTACACAAGCATATTTATAGATGCAAAGAATACAAAACAATAAGAGTAGATTTTTCAGCAGGTAGATTTGTGAGAAGAAATAGCCTTATATACCCATTACAGATTTCTATACCATTATTATATTATGCAATGGCAATACAATATATGAATACTTTTTTAGTGGAGGGAAAGCTACACTGTACTATTATATATTATATCAGTAGATAGATAAAAAACTGATAGTCAAAAGCAAAACTATAAGAAAGATTCATTGCATAATAGTATTATATTGACTAACTTTGTGGTGCAGTTCAATGCTGCAAAGAGATTATTTATTTAATGTTGAATTTATCTTGGATTTCATCGGAGAGTTAAACCATCAGGTAAACCATGATGTAAACCGAAAAAGGGAACAATAAAACCTGAAAGAGACAAGACAACCGTAAGATTCGTTAGCTCAGCCGGTTACCTTTGAAAGCAGAGCCGTAGGCAAGGCTTTTAAAGGTCTTGAGAGCACAACACTTTTAATGTTGGGGTCTTGGGTTCGAGCCCCAAACGAATCACTGAAAGAAAGACAGTTTTCATTTTTCAGAAAACTGTCTTTTTGTTTATAGATACTACATTTAGCCTTTTTATGTAGACGCCAATTATAAATCTATTAAAATCGGATTCACCTGCTATTTCTTGCGGGCTGCCACTGCCAAGATGACACCTAAAGCCACTCCCAACAAAGCCGCGAAAAGCACACGCACCTCTCCCGGCAAGAGGAAAGTTACCGTATGTGCAGGAAACCAGAACAAGGGTATCGTCTTCTTGAACACGAACTCCCATTGTACACGCCAATTCAATCCCTGCATAATCTCGCCCATAGGTATGGGACTGAACAGGCCACGCAGGGTACCACCGGTCATCAGGATATGCGTGTCGGTGATTTTGTGGAACGTCATGAACACGGGAGCAAAAATACTGTTCATGGTAACGGAGATGGCAAAAGCCAGTAACACTTTGCCCCAACTCAGTGCACCTTCCATAATGGCAGCGGGATTATCTACACCCAAATAGGCGGCAAAAGCAGGCACTCCGGTAGAAAACACCACGAAAGCCATATTGATACCCATTCCTAAAAAGCCCCATACCACAGCACGGGGCAAGACGCCGAACCCCTTACGGAAGTAATGCCCCGAACTGATACGTAGACCCAACAGCTCACCCATAGTGGACAGTATGGAGAATTTGACAAAGCTCATCACCATACCATGCGCAGCATTAAACGACTGATACCCTTCATAAAGCGTGCGGGACAAGAAAAAAGGTACAAAGAATGCGGCGGCCACCAAAGCAAAATATAAATCAGCGCGTTTCATGATATTCTAATTTTGTATTAATAAATTCTCCGGAATCGTATCTTTCTACGATTCCGGCATTCCTCTTAAAACTATTTCAACTCCACCAACTCATATTGCTGACTGCCCAACCCGATTTGCTCGGCATAGTCCAACGTATGCATGCCGTGCCGGGAGTCGATGCGTTCAATCAGGTGTATCTTTCCATGGTCTTCCGAAGCACGTACCTGGTCCACACAAGCCCGGTCGAGCGCCACGGGGTCGAGCGAAGCCAGGATTCCGATGTCCCCCATCTTCGGATCTTCGGGCGTGGCCACGCAATCGCAATCCACCGAAAGTTTATTGGCTACGCTGATATACAGGATACGGTCGCCGCAATGATCGGCCACAGCTTTGGCCGCTTCGGCCATCGACTCTAAGAAATCGTCCTGCGGAGGCAATTTGCCCCACACTTCTTTCACGCTCTTCGTTTTTCCGGCGGAATGAATGTAAGCCTTCCCCGAAGAAGAAGCGATACCGATGGAGATATTCTTGATAGCCCCACCGAAACCGCCCATCGGGTGACCTTTGAAATGGGACAACACTACGGTAAAGTCATATTCCGGATACGCCTTTCCCACAAAATCTTCTTTCAAATGCTTTCCCCCTTTCACGGGCAACGAAACTTCTCCGTCCGCATCCATGATGACTACCGGGGCTATGGCCGTAAAGCCGTGGTCTTTGGCCGCTTTCAGATGCTTTTCCGTATCGGAACGTCCGCCGCCGTAGGCCGTATTACACTCCACGATAGTGCCGTCCACCTCCTGCACCAACCCTTTTATCAATGCCGGATCGAGGTAATTGTTATTTCCGGGTTCGCCGGTGGAAAGCTTCACCGCCACTTTTCCGGTAGCCTTCCGCCCGAGCGCTTCATACACTTTCATCAGGCTCTCCGGACTGATTTCTTTTATCATATACACTTTGGCCGGTACTTTTTCCGACCGTGTCTCACAAGCAGTTCCCTGTCCCTTCACACCGGAAGCCCACAGGGAAAGACCTGCCCACGCGCAAACCGCGAATAAAAACAAACGTTTCATGACCCTATATTTTAAAAAACTCATTTTACACTCCATTCCACCACTTCTCCAATCATCGGACACAAGACTTCCAGCGAGCTGTCCTCAGCCAGCTTACGGACGTTCTCCAACGGTTCGTCCCAACGGTGGCGTGCCAACGCGTATTTGGAATGGTGCACCGTGAGCACCCGTCGGGCACCCAAAGCTTCAGCTTCCGCATGCTGGTATTTGGGCAACGTGTGGATATAACGCCAGTCTACGTTGTACTGCCCGTTCTCCAACACGGCCAGATCTATCCCTGGAAAACGTTTCCCGATGTCAGCATAGTGCGCTCCGTAGCCGCCGTCCCCACCGATGTACACCTTACGCCCCGCCGCTTCTACCAGAAAAGACGCCCACAGGGTACGGTTCGACCGCAAACCACGGCCGGAGAAATGACGGGCAGGCAAGCAATGTACCGTCACACCGCCGCCCAACGTAGCCGTCTCGTTCCAATCCAACTCCACCAACCGTTCCGGTTCGTAGCCCCAGTACTCGAAATGTTCGCCCACACCCAAAGGACACACCACCTTACGGACACGCCCCTTCAGGCGCGTCACCGTCCCGTAATCCAAATGGTCCCAATGGTCATGCGTAATCACCAGGCAATCTATATCCGGCATATCTTCCGGACGATAGATATCCGTCCCCGGAAAAGGCTTATTCAGGAAAGATACCGGAGCGGCACCGCAAAACACGGGGTCTACCAAAATACGCTTGCCGCCCAGTTGAAACAAATAGGAAGAATGCCCGAACCATACCAAAAGCTCCCTATCCGGGTCGAGTGCACGCAAATCCGTCTTCACCGACGGAACCGGATGTTCCGGACGCAATCCTTCCGGCGACTTTTTGAAAACGAAATCCAGCATGGCCCCCCATTTCCCCTTTTCCGAAGTCATCAGGACGGTAGGTTCCATGTTACGGAACTCCCCGTCCCTGAAATTCGGCGACCGCTTGATACGTTCCAACCGTTCGCCACGCGGCAAACGCCCGAACGACGGCGTCTGAAGGAAAAGGACCACAGCCACAATCGCCACGGCAATGACACACAATATGACGAGCAATATCTTTATCATTTTCTTCCGATACATGTCTTTTTTTAACTTTATCTCCTAATGTCCTGACAAAGATAAGCGTTCGCCCGGAAATATCCTATACCTTTTTTACTTGATTTACAACCGGAATTACTTCCCGGCCTTCCGAATGCGGATTCCGGTCCTCATCCTTTCATCATCCTGACATACAGCCACCCCGGTATATGACGATACACCCAAGCAGCCAGTCTCCAGCGTCGGGTGACATATACGACCTTACGCCGCCGGTCGATACCTCGTGCGATTTGGCGACAAGCCTTGTCCACCGGAGCGACCCAAAACAACCCCTCCCCCTTGGCCATGGCCGTATCTACAAAACCGGGACGGATGTCTGTCACCCCTATCGGCAGCCGCCGTGCGACCACACGCTGACGCAACCCTTCCAAATAATTCATCTGGAAAGATTTTGTGGCATTATAGGCCGGTGCCGCCCCACTGCCGCGCAGGCCGCCCACCGAGGTGACAGTTGCCAGATGCCCCTGTCCCCTGTTTTCAAAATACCGTATGGCCCAGTCCGCCACGCAAGTCCACCCCGTCACGTTCGTATCCAACGTGCAACGCTCTACGGCATAATCCAGCTCCGGATTCAAGTCTCCCGTCCCGGAAGAAAGCACCAGAATATCCACTCCTCCCAAGCGGGACGCCAAACGCTCCAATGCCACCGGAAGCGCCTCTGTGTCCGTCACATCACACACCTCTGCTTCAAACACATCCGGACGCGACGCACACAAGTCTTTCAAACGGCCCGACCGACGCCCCATCACTCCGATTTTCACCTCTCCGCGTTCCGCATACAAACGAGCCAATCCCTCACCGATACCGGACGTGGCTCCCACAATCAAAATTCTCTTCATTGTCGTTTACGTTTTATTTCCACTTTCGATTTTCGGGCAAAGTTAAAAGGGAGCCACCGGATTTTCCTTGAAGTATTTCAAGAAATTCCGGACTTCAACAATTTTTTCCGGATGGCACTCACCGTTTCGGGCGTCACGCCGATAAACGAAGCGATTTCTTTCAGCGGACGCTGTTCTTTCAGTTCGGGATAACGCCTCATCAAGTCCATATAACGCTCTTCGGGCGTACAACAATAACTGTCCATTAAACGGCGGTAAGTCATGACGAACAGTTGCTCGGCCACGACGCGCCCCAAACGCTGATGTTCAGAAGACATTTCCCAGTAACGCCTCAGCTTTTCGTAAGGCAAGACGTAAAGCGTGCTTCTCACGATAGCCTGCACGTCCGCCAACGCCGGACGGCTACAAAGGCACGAGGTGTATTCGGCCACGAAACTGTCGCGGAAGCTATACCCGACGATATGCTCCCCACCTTTCGTGTCCGTCCGCACGAAACGGAACATGCCGTCTTCCACATAGGCCACACGCCCCGACCGTTCGCCTTGCCGCACAAAATAATCCTGCTTTTCCAATATCCGCCGCTCCCCTTGTTCCAAAAAAAACCGTTTCATAGCCGAAAGGTCCAGCTCTTCCATATAATAGTCATTTATCGCATCCATGCCGCAAAATTAATATTTTCCGCGTATACCCGCACATTTACCCCACCCGACCTATCAATTTGTCAGATTGTCAACATCTCCCGCACAAGACTGCGCCATTCAGGCACAAAGGAAGGCACGGACGGAAATACGCGATTCTCGCACGGCAGGGAGGAAGCCGGTGTGTCAGCATTTGCTTTTTTAGGCTTACTTTCTGACCACCGGGACATTCCGTCCTATGCACAAGTAAAAGGCTCGCGTCAACGAAACAGGGTATTTCCATGACATCATGCTTCCCCTTTTTTGTCCTCCGAAAGCCACTAATCAGTATCCAATAGGGTATCCTGCACACGTTTGTACGTTGCTTTCACCCCGTCTGTACACCGTCATGCGCAGTTTTCCGAAAAGTCCTGCGGAGAAAAAAAGTGTTTTTTCAGCCAAATGAAAAATGAATCGACTGAAATTGATTCTTAATTTTGCTTCAGGAAAGTGAAAAACAAGCCTAAAACCTTAAAAAGCGTGTATAAGTAGGACTGAAATCCTTCCTGAAAGCACTTTTCCATGCGCTCCCGTTCTTCTAAAAATTGCCACTTTACTTTCCTTTCGTCACCCATTTCCCACATTTCCCTTTCATTTATCCAAAAAGCACAAATCCACACGACCGACGGAAAACTGCGGGACATGCCGCATGAGACCTGCCTCAACATGCAGGGTAGCCTACTGGAAAGCCCTTATTCTAAAAAGGATTTTTTAACGCGAGCGGATTGCATATATTTCCTCAATACCTTAACTTTGAATATCGACTTTAAAACCTTTTCGCCATGAAAAAGATGATATTGGGATGGTTTTTGTATGGGACGGCCGTAGGATTATGTGCACAAGCCCCACAAGGAGACTTCAAAGGCTCAATACAAATAGGGCAAACGACAATGCCTATCGTGTTCCATTTCGGACAGCAGAACGGCCAACCGACAACCACCATGGACAGTCCTGCACAAGGAGTTTTCGGTTTCCCAGTACAATCGTCTGAATGTCTTTCCGACGGAGAATTAACCCTGAAAATCCCACAAATACAGTTCCGCTATGTGGGCAAAGTACGCAGCGACTCCCTGATAGAGGGGACGGTGACGCAAGCCGGGCAGTCCCTTCCGCTGAATTTGGTACGCACGGCCCGGAAAGCCGGTGTGTCGTCTGAACTGGAAAGGCCCGGCACTCCAAAACCGCCCTTCCCCTACCGGGAAGAAGAGGTAAGCGTCACGACAAAAGACGGCATAAAATTATCGGGTTCACTGACTTTGCCCGAAGGGGAAGGGCCATTCCCTGCCGTGCTCCTTATTTCCGGCAGCGGACCGCAAGACCGGAATGAAGAGGCATGGAAGTACAAACCGTTTCTCATGATAGCCGACTGCCTGACCCGGCAAGGCATCGCCGTACTCCGCATGGACGACCGCGGAACCGGCAAGTCCGGAGGCCGCTATGCCGACGCCACCTTGCAACTCGCTGCCACGGATGCGGAATGTGCCTTGGATTATCTTCTCCGACGGAAAGACATCCGACGCGGAAAGACCGGACTGGCCGGACACAGCATGGGCGGCACCATCGCTTTCCGTATAACCGCGCAACGTCCGCAAGACGTGGCTTTCGTACTTTCATTGGCCGGAGCCGCCATTCTGGGAAAAGATCTGATGATGCACCAATGTGAGAAGATCATCCTTTCGCAACTCCCTGCCACCACAAGCGACAGCCTGCGCACCCTGTACGAGGAACTGTACGGCACCATGGCGCTCCCCCTTCCGCTCGACTCCATACGCCACAGGAGCACTCCTCTCATGGTCTCCATTTGGCAGCATCTCGGCATAAACGAAGACACCTACCGGGAAAACCTCACGGACAGCATCCGCCGACGCAAGGCCCGCCAACTCACCGGACAAGCCATAAGTCCGGAAATAGCCAGTATCATACAATATGACCCGAGCCATGACTTAAGCCGGGTGCAATGCCCCGTATGGGCCGTCAATGGAGCAAAAGACCTGCAAGTATTGCCCGAAGAGAACCTGAAAGCCATCAAAACGCTCGCAAAAGGAAGCCCGCAAGTCGTCACGCACATTTATCCCGGCCTGAACCACCTGTTCATGGAAGCCCCCACCGGGCATCCCTCGGAATACGGACTTCTAAAAGGGAATTTCAGTCAGGAAGTGCTGCAAGACATGGTGGAATGGATCAGGAAAACCGTAGGTGCACCCCAAACGGTCTTCTGACACATCCCACAACCGTAAAGGCAAAAGCCCTGTTCACTTCACGGTTTGCGTCCGCAAATACCTCTTGAACTGTTCCTCCGAACCATTGAATACGTCGATGTCCACATCACCTTGGATACCGCGGACCCGGCCGTCGGGCGAGAGCTGCCAGTAGAGCAAATGCACGTATGGCTTGTATTCCCCGTAACGGGCCACCCATACGGGATAGGCTTTCAACTCTTCCGGTGCGAATGGCATATAACGGTTGACAAAATCCTGGCTCACATATATAATAGGTGTGGTGTCGCTCCGGCGACCTACCTCTTTCAACCATACCAGCATTTCACGGAACAGCACGTCACGGCCTCCCATCACCGCAATCCGCCTGTCGGACAGCTCCACGTCGAGCATCGGCGGAAGGTCGCCTTTCTGCAAGTGGGACTTCTTCAGGAAATAGTCTGCCTGGCGCATCGCCGGACGGGTGGAAAAGAAGTGATAGGCTCCGACCGGAAATCCATACCGGCGTGCGGCACGTACATCCCGCGTATAATAAGGATTGAACACCGTCAGCCCCTCCGTGGATTTGATGTACACGAAAGAGACCGGATAGTCCACCGCTCCCAACGCATTCCGGTCTGCCGTATGCCCCAGGCGTGTAATGCGCAGGTTCCTCCAGTCTATACCGTACACCCGCCGCTTGTGCACATGCTGGTATTTGGAAATGTCGATGCCGTATATCCGTTCCGAATGGTACAGCATTTGTTCGCCCCGGAACCGTCCCTTCGCCCACACTCCGCACTTGACCACCTCGTGAGGAGCTACTGAAAAGCCGAAGCCGTCACGCCGCCCGTCCTTCCATTTCCCGACATAGTACCCTCCGTCGTTCGCCGTGAACTCTCCCTCGCCATGCTCTTCCATCCGTCGGTTGAAGAGACCTTCATACGTCCCCTCTTTTGCTCGAAGACGTCCGCGCCGCAAAGAATCCCCACGCCAATATCCGCTGTACGTGCGCCCCAAGGAGTCGGTATACTCCCCGTATCCTTTCCGGATGCCCGCATGCCAACTGCCACGGTACACCCCGCCATCGGGATAACGCATCACCCCCTCACCTTCCGGAAAGCCACCGGCCAACTGTCCGTAGAACAGCGTATCCCGACACGTATAAGTACCGTAGACCGGGCATGTTTCCGACACGTCTTTTTCTCCGGTAAAGTCAAAACGGAACCCTGTGCGCCAACCGGAAACCCAGGCTTTCAAATCTTCCCATACACACTCCGGCCAAGACGCATGGGACAAACTCAAGGCATACAACCCGGCAGCCGGATAAAAACGGCCACCGACCCACATACCGTTCAGATTCCTCCAAGGCCCGAACACAGGAGCACCCTCAGCCCCCTGAATTAAAGGAATTTCCGGACAACCGTCTCCCATCCGGATGCTCACCGGCGAAGCTTCAGCTTTTTGCCTACGGGACGTCACACCCGGCCATCCCCAATGTCCCCACCATGTATAATACGGCGAAAGGATATGGAACCAACCATAGGGAAACGGATTCAACCGGAAACGACGGCAACCGTCGGGCAACTTACCGCCTGCCGCCTGCCACACGGACGGACCTCCCGACCTTTGCGCCAACCGTCGGCAAACGACCGTCCCGCCACCCGCTGCACGGTCTGTTTCCGCATGGATACGCAACGTCCGCTCCTCACGCAAATACGCATCTTCTCCCCCTGCGGCCAGCAACCTGTCCAAAGCTTGCTTGCAACGTGCCAGTTCTCCACACTGCGCCTTCACCCATTCGTTATGAGCCATGACTTCATGAAATCCTTCGTCCACCACCGAATGCGTCCGGCCATAATACTCCATTTCCTCCAACATCCTCCGAAAACCGGCCAAACGCACAGACACCAGTCGCGACTCTTTCTGCAAGGCAGGAAGCAAGGTCTCACGATTCAGCCGTTCCGGTCTCGTCACGGAATCGGCAGCCGTCAGCAAACGGCCGGAATAAGAAATGAAAAAGGCATTGGCCCGAAATTCACGCTGTGCAATTTCGCGCTCTGTAGAAAGCTCTCCCAAGGTGGAATCGGTACGTAAGACATTAAAATACAAGGTGTCGCCTCCCGGTACTCCCAATTCATACCAAGACACCGTGACAGCCTCTGCCACACCCTCCCGGCATGCCCTCTCCGAAGTCGGCCAAAAAAGCAGGCATCCACACAAAATGATTCCTACCGTCACCGCCCACGCTGTTTTGCATAATTTGCTCACGCCCGGCAGAGACGAGCAAGCTTGCCTCTGCTCTCGCTTAATCGCAAATTTCTTTTTATTCCACTTCATACATTTCCCGCACGAAAAAGCCTCATTGCTTTTCTGTCTAATTAAAAACAAAAATACAAAAAGCATTTAAAAGATGTTGCGGTTTTAAAAGAATATAAGTATTTTCGCAGCGATAAATCATTTATTAATTTAACTAACGCTCTATTGTATCATGAAAATCAACTCTCTGCTTGCAGGTGTAGCGCTCATGGCAACGTCGTACACGGTTTGCGCACAAGACAATACTGTGACCGTACAGACTAAGAAAATCGGAGCCGACATCCAGCCGACCATGTACGGTGTGTTCTTCGAAGACATCAACTTCGGAGCCGACGGCGGTTTGTATGCCGAACTCGTCAAAAACCGTTCTTTTGAATTTGCCCCCGACCATTACATGGGTTGGAAGATGTTTGGCAACGTCACGTTGCAGAACGACGGCCCTTTCGATAAGAATCCGCATTACGTCCGTTTAGGTTACGCCGGACATGGCGATATGTGGACGGGCATACAGAACGAAGGCTTCTTCGGCATCGGTCTGAAGAAAGATGCGGAATACCGTTTCTCCGTATGGGCACGCGTGCCGGACGGCAAGCCGGTGACGCTGATGGTCCAGTTCATCGACCAGAACACGATGGATGACGCACAGCAGTTTGTCAGTCAGGACTTGGTTATCGACTCGAAAGAATGGAAAAAATACACGATGGTCATGAAATCCAACCGTACCATCGCCAAGGCCAACCTGCGCATCTTCCTTTCCAATCCGCAACATCGCTCAGGTACGGGTACCGTAGACTTGGAACATGTATCTCTCTTCCCGGTCGACACTTGGATGGGACATGAGAACGGCATGCGCAAGGATTTGGCACAAGCTTTATACGACATGCGTCCGGGCGTGTTCCGTTTCCCCGGCGGCTGTATCGTAGAAGGTTCCAATCTGGAAACGCGCTACCAGTGGAAGCATACCGTAGGGCCGGTGGAAAATCGACCGCTCAACAAGAACCGTTGGGAGTCGACCTTTACCAACCGTTACTATCCGGACTATTTCCAAAGCTATGGTCTGGGATTCTATGAATACTTCCTGCTGAGCGAGGAAATCGGCGCGGCTCCGCTTCCCGTATTGAATGTAGGTATGGCTTGCCAGTACCAGAATTGGGACAATGAGAAAGCCCACGCGGCCTGCAATGCCGAGGATTTGAAGCCTTACATCGACGATGCCCTCGACCTGATCGAGTTCGCCAACGGTTCGACCGATACGAAATGGGGAAAGTTACGCGCCGATATGGGCCATCCGGAACCGTTCAACATGAAATACTTAGGCATCGGAAACGAGCAGTGGGACAAGTTCTATTTCGACCGCCTGAAATTCTTTGTGGAGGCTGTCCGCAAAGCCCATCCGGAAATCCTTATCATCGGTTCGTCCGGTCCCGACTCGGAAGGCAAAATGTTCGACCTCGGTTGGGAAGACATGAAGAAACAGAAAGTAGACCTTGTGGACGAACATTTCTACCGTCCGGTAGACTGGTTCAAAAACAGCATGAACCGCTATGACGACTACGACCGTAACGGCCCGAAAGTGTTCGCCGGCGAATATGCCTGCCACGACCACGGCAACCGCATGAAATGGAACCACGCAGGCGCCTCTATCTACGAAGCCGCTTTCATGACCACATTGGAACGCAACGCCGACATCGTGCACATGGCTACATACGCTCCGCTTTTCGCCCACGTGGAAGGCTGGCAATGGCGTCCCGACCTGATTTGGTTCGACAACCTCCGCAGCGTGAAGTCCGTAAGCTACTACGTACAGCAGATGTATGCCAAGAACATGGGTACGAATGTCGTACCGGCCACGCTTGCCACTCCCACTCCCAAAGGTGAGGACGGCCTGTTCACCAGTGCCGTGTTCGACAAGAACACCGGTGAATATATCGTGAAGGTCATCAACACGACGGACAAGGCGCAAACCGTGGACATCAAGTTCGACGGCTTGAAGAAGATAGAAGGCAACGCCACAACCGTTACCTTGGATTGCAGTGACTACACCTTAGACAACACATTGGATCATCCGAACGCCATCATTCCGCAGGACGGATGGGCAGCAGTAGAAGGCAACGTCATCAAAACTACCGTTCAAGGCAAGAACTTCGTGATTTTCAAGGTGAAGAAATAAAACCTCGGGCACGAATCTCTATAAACGTATTTTGCGGGTACTCCCTTTACCATGAAGGAAGTACCCGCAAACTTTTTGTCAAAGAACAAGGACGGTATGGGAAATCATATAATCCTTTTATATTAGCACGAATTAACATAATGTATTTGCATTATTCCTGTTAAAACCTTAAATTTCGATATTTTTCATTGTATAACCTTTTAATTATTTATGATCATGAAAAGACTCGTTACGTTAATCAGTGTTGTTTTTGCATTTTCCGGATTACAGGCACAAATCAAGATGTCTTCCAATGGGAATGTGGGTATCCAATCTTCTGTTGTACCAGAGGCCGCTTTGGTTGTAGGAGGGAATGCAAGTCATAAAGGTACGGGATATAAGACTTATATCCAATCCGATGGGTATGTGTTGAATGTAAGGCGCGAAGGCAACTGGAAGAGTGCTTCGCCCTGGCTTGTGGCCAGCGAAGGCTATAATGAAGTGGACGGCGATGATTTCTATATCGGGGTGAAAGGAATTTCCATGCATGGCACCCCTTTGGGAGAAGGAAGGTCGTGGGGCGTAAAAGGCGAAGCGGGAAATTCCACCAGTGGCTACAATTATGCCGTACACGGTAATTTGAGAGGCAACCAAAGAGGGGCGGCCATAGTCGGGACATTAGACAATGTAGATATAGATGTACCCGGCCGCTATGTCGGTTATTTTATGGGCGACATCCGTACCACGGGAAATATTTATGGTACAGTACTGACACCCTCGGCTTCCCGTTCCGCCTTGATGGGGCGTTCGGCAGTGATGCCCCTGTCGGCGGAAAGCGATGCAATGAACAGCATGTCTGTGGTTGAAAAACTTTCTCAGTTGACCGCCGTACAATACAACCTGTCCGAACCACAGGCGGCGCAGGCTTTTGCGGCATCGAGCGATACGGTGGCTGCCGCTCCCCGTTCCGTGACAGACGTGCAGGCATTGGAAAAAACACATTACGGACTGGATGCCGAAGTGCTGAAAGAAGTCTATCCGGACTTGGTCTATGAAAGTCAGGAAGGAGACCTTTGCATCAACTACACGGAGATGATCCCGCTTTTGGTGCAGTCCGTCAGTGAACTCCGCGCACAAGTGGTATCATTGCAGGGGGCACAGACCTATAATGTGCGTGCCCGGAACGGAAGCGAAACGGGTGTCGGCAGTAGCGCATTGGATGTCCCGGCATTGGAGCAAAACGACCCGAACCCCTTCACGCAAACGACAGTGGTGCGCTATACGTTGCCGGAAAGCGTGAAATCAGCATTCTTATATATCTATGATTTGAACGGCACGCAGATAGACCAAAAGACGTTACAGGACAGGGGCAAATCTTCCGTGACGCTCGAAGCCGGAAGCCTCGCCCCCGGAATGTATCTTTATGCTTTGGTGACCGATGGCAAGGTTATCGACACCAAACGGATGATTATCACTAAATAAGGAGGGCGAGTCCATGAAAACGTTATTGATAATATGGATGTGCTTGTGCACAGGATTGTGCATGGCACAGACATCGGTCGGTGACGGCACTCATGTCACAGTGCATGCCGGTGAAAACCCCTTGGAAACGTTGCTGACGGAGGAACAGAAACAATCGGTAACCCATCTGACGGTTACGGGAACGTTATTGGATGCAGACTATACCTTTCTTCGGGATAGATTGTACGGACAGTTGGATACATTGAACTTACGCGCTGCAAACATTGATACATTGCCGGATATAAGAACTGAAGATATATGGGCATCGAGTCCTAACAAGATTCATCTTATTTTACCATTGAACATTGAGCATATAGGAACAAATTTCTTATCTCAATTTTCAGGATATAACATAGAAGTAACCGGTAACTTCCCGACATTTGGAGCATCTTTTTCTACTCCTCCTTATTCCTATGGCATAAAAGTATTATTGAGTGAGGACAATTTTTCCTATAAAACCAAAATATCCAAAACTCCTGATAAGGTTCCTGAAACTTATTATTCTTCAATATATTCATTAGATGAAGAAACCCTTTATTATATGAATATTGACGATGGAGGAGAATACACCATAAAAGAGGGTACGAAAGTCATTCATGGAACGGCATTTAGGAATCTTATATTAACAATGAGCAAGCTTATACTTCCGGCCTCTTTGGATTCTATTGGGGACTATGCTTTTGAGCACACCCTTTGTCTCATGCCCGTTGGATACGTAAATAAGCCATACCCTACGCTCGGACATTGGGAGCCTGGTATTATATGCGAAGCTATTGAACCACCTAAATTAGGAAAAGATGTTTTTAAAGAAAGCGTATTGATGTTTTCCTATTTATACGTACACGAAGCCTGTATTGAGAGGTATAAGCAAGCGGATGGTTGGAACAGTGCAATAGAGGTTCGTGCAATAGAAAAGATGGGAGATTACCCACACAGTGTTTTACCCTTAAAAAAAGGGGAGGAGAATATTTCGGTCACTACCACACCGGATTCTTATGAATTGACTTTTGGCCAAAAGCCGCTCTATATGGAGATGTATAATACAAATGGGGTATTGCTCACCAAACACCCCATAGAATCATCCTCTTTATCTATTGACCGGAATCGATTGGTAACTCCATGTACCATTGTGTGTGTGCATTTTACTAACGGTACTACCGAAACTGTCAAACTAATACCATAATAATTATGAGACGAAGAATAATTTCATTAATCAGCCTTTGGCTTGTAAGCTGTCTGTCCGTATGGGCACAAATTAGCGGGCAACTTAATCTTAATACAGGTGATTTGTCTTTTTCCAAACAGGACAATTACGATGTGGTTCGTTGGAATGCAAGCAGATATAAAATACAACAAATAGGAGCGCCAGAACTTCCGATAGCTGTGCAGACCTTTGTGGTTCCTTTGAATGCAAAAGTAACCGGAGTGGATGTTTTTGTTAAAAGCCGTTCTGCTATTGATGGTACTTTTATGCCCTATCCGGCACAACCTTTGGTTCCAGTAGGGAAAAAGGATGGAAAGGATTTTGTACAGCCGGATACGGTTATATATAACGGTTCCAATGTATTTCCCAAAGAACGTGCAGAGATTATAGCCGACTACAATGAAATGGGATACCATTTGGTGAAAGTTCAACTGAATCCGGTAGAATACGATCCTGTTTCCAAAAAAATCCATGTCAATAGTTTGGATTTTGTCCTGCGTTACGAACAATGCGAGGATCAATCGATTCAACCTGAAAGGCAAAATGCACGCAGGGCAAATTTGATTAAAAAGGTGATTCGCTCTATGGTAGTAAATCCTCAAGATGTAGACCGATTTACCGATACCAGAGTGCATTTAGTAGGAGAAGACTCCCAAATGAAACTAAGCAAATCTAATCCACCTTTTTCCATAGATGTGATTAGTGAACAGATTCCGGACTATATTATTATCACGAGCAAGGATTTGAAAAGCGAATTTCAACGCTTGGCGAATTGGAAAACGCAGAAAGGGGTACCAACTATCGTTAAAGAGTTGGAAAGCATTCAAGAGGAATACCAAGGTTCGGATTTGGCTGAAAAAATACATGCCTATTTACAGGAATGCTATCGTAAATGGGGAGCAGGCCTGTTTGTGTTGTTGGGCGGAGACGTAAATATTATACCTGCAAGATATTTTAATGTTCCTCCAGGGCAAAAATATGCAGGTGACTATCCCTCTGACGCATATTATACGGATTTGAATTGCGATTGGAATGCGAACAAGAATCATCTTTTTACAGAATGGGGAAAAGACAAAATGAAGCAAGACAGATTATGTTATATAGGACGTGCATCCGTAGAAAATGTAAAGGAAGCTAAGATCTTTATTAATAAAGTACTTTTGTATGAGAAAATGGAAAATATGAACACAAAATACTTAATGAATCATTTGGCTGCGTCTGCATATATAAGTAAGAGTGAATCTACAGGCAAGCTTTATAATGACGCAAAAGCCTCCATCAATAACTATCTTTCTCATTATCCTCAAATCAAAAAGTGGTATCTTTTTGATCATTATAACTGTACTTGTTCCCAACACGATGATAAAACAATATATCATTCCGGACAGGAACTGAATAAAGAACATTTTCTTTCTGCCCTTCAGGACGGAGGCGACTCCGGACTTAATCACTTCCATGTAGTATACCACATGGATCATAGCCATCCTCGCGCTTTGGGAACATCATCCATAGATAAACATGAAAGTATTTATATTCAGGATGTAGACAATCTGAGGAACAAAGATTTTTTGCAAATTTTCATATCCGGAGGGTGTATGCCTGCTAAATTCGACGAAGATTGTATTGCAGAACATTTTATTAATACACCAAATGGAGGTGCCGTTGCCTTTATCGGGAATTCATGTTTTGGTGTTTCTGACGAAGACTATCAGTATAAGGATTTTTTAAATGGTTTATATAAAGAACAAATTACATCTATTGGTTGTTTATTAAGTTTAATGATAGAAGAAAGCAATCAACAATATAATGGAGGCTATGTTCTAAGTCTACCTGACTACTACCGCCTCCACCTTTTAGGCGACCCGGAAATGCCGGCATGGTCTGCCGTGCCCCAAAAGTTAGAAGTAAACGTGACCCCCACGCAAATAGAAGCCGGAACAAACACCATCACAGTGCAAATCACAAATCTTCCGGCAGGGGAAGAAGCCACAGTTTGCCTGATGAAAGACGCAGAAGCATACACCGTGGTAACGATAAACGACACGAAACCGCACAGTTTCACTTTCAGCCCGAAGACTTCGGGAGAAATGAAAGTAACGGTCACGGCACGTAATTTCATTCCCTTTGAGAAATCGATTCCGGTTTCACGACCGACAGAAAATCTGATTACGATAGCAGAAATCCGAAACTTTTCGGGCACTTTAAGGGCTGGGGGAACGGCGAATCTGGATATCTGCCTGAAGAATGACGGAAAAGACAGGGCTTTCGACGTGACGGCAAAGTTATCCACATCTTCCCCTTACATCACGATGATTAACGACTCCGTATATTATGGGGAGGTAAGCGGGACGTATTATCCGGTACCGGGACAAACACAATTCAGCTTCAAGATTGCCGAGGATGCCCCGGAAATAGGACGCTATGAATGGAATGCCGTATGCTTCTGCCTGACCATCAACAGGCGAGGGACGGATGCCGTGAATGTGGATACGTTCAAGGTGGATTTGAAACAGAACAAGCAAAAACTGTTCCGTATTATGATCCGAAGGACTTCCGATGGGGATTTGATTCCCGAAGCAGGGGAAAAAGTAACCTTGTCCGTAGCCAAACGTACAGAAGGCATAACTTCGGACATGACATGTTCCGTCGTTTCTTTAGACACTACGACAGCCACGGTAAACAAAAGAAATGCCACGAGCACCACAGCCTTTATAAATATATCCAACAAATACAAGACGGGGAATCCCATCCCTTTAAAAATCGTGCTTTACACGGCAGGCGTGGCACAAGACAGTGTCATAACGGACATCGCGGAAAAAGCCGTTCCCATAGACCTGTCCAAAGTACATACAGAATTGGGAAACAACTCCATCAGCCTGTATTGGGACAAGATGGGAAGTGAAGAACTGTACAATATATACCGGAGCGACCGGGAAGATGGAGGCTTTGTGCTACAGAACAAATATCCCGTGTCGACTCGTTATTATAAGGATGAGGGATTAGACCCTTTGACCACATATTATTACAAGTTAAACACATTGACTTCCGGCTATATAGAGGGGGAGAAGTCCGAAGCCGTCAGGGCGTGGACCATTTACCCCACCATGGGCATGTTCCCGCTTTCCATGGGGAAAAGCCTGCATTACACTTGTGAGGCGCACACGGCTGATTTCGACTATGACGGCCAGAAGGAGATATTCCTCACGGGATACACGGACGAGGGTACAGAAGGAATGGTGGTGGCTATCCGTCCGGACGGCACAGAGCCTTACGACCTCGATGGAAACGCCACTTCGTACAGCGGTTATGCCGAAATCCCATGGAAAACGGAAGCCACTCCGGTGGTGGCCGACCTGTTGGGAAATGGGGAGCAATACATTATCTCATTGACTCGCAATTATAATAAGTGCGATGACTACGTAACATGTTATTCTTCATTAGACAAAGACGGAGACAAATTGCCTGACATGCTTTGGAGGACAAACATAGGAATGATGTCTTGCTACCGTCCACCTGTCGTGACAGACGTGGATGCACCAGACGGAAAAGGTGAAAAGGAAATTGTATTCAGAAGTGAATTCGAAAAGAAGCCTATCGTTATCATGGATGCCCATGGGAACATAAAGGCAAGTTTCGGCAATCTGTCAGGCGACTTTTTCGGAGAACCGGCCGTAGCCGACCTCGACGGTGACGGCTACAAGGAAATCATTTGCGGCTCTAGCGACGGACATGTATACGTATGGCAGCATGACGGTAAGCCTTATCTCCGTTCCCCGTTCTTCTCCCGTCCGGGACAGATGCTGAACTGCTCCCCCACGGTTTGCGATTTGGACGGCGACGGTGAGAAAGAAATACTCGTCACTACGAGAAACACTAATTTGAGTTACATTTACGCCATCAGACAAGACGGTTCTTGCGTAGGGAATTTCGACAGTAATGCTTCCACTCCTGCTTGTATCCCTTATGTAAGCAACGGCATAGAGCATCCTTTGAGTGTGGGAGATGTGAACGGCGACGGCCGATTGGAGGTCGTGGCGTTAGGATATGATTGCGTCCGAATATGGTCTGATGCCGGCGAATTGTTAATAAACCGTTCTCTGCCGGGCTTGTTGACAGAATCTTATATCAACCTTACTTGTCCCCTTTTGGCTGACGTGGATGGCGACGATGCCATTGACATCGTGTTCCATCAGGACAATTTGATATATGCCCTGCATAATGACGGTACGGACATAACAGGGTTTCCTTTATCCACTGCGGACAAGATGGACAATGGCGTTTGCGTGTCGGACGTGGATGGTGACGGAAAAAACGAAATCATTGCGGCCGACAAAAGCGGCAATATCTATGCTTGGAAAACGAACGGTAAATCTACAGCCATAGAATGGGGCCGTTCCCGTTTCGACACGGGATTCACGGGGGAATACGTCCCACATTATGAAGACCCGAAAGTGCTCACCGCATCCACCGAATGGGGAGGGGGTACGTTCACCAACGACATCATCGTACGCTCCGGCACGTTCAAAATCCCATCGGGCAAGACCTTGCAGATGCGTGACGGATACCGGATTTATGTGCTCGAAGGCGGAACATTGGAGGTGGATGGCGGCACCATCCAAAATGCCGATGTATTGGTGAAATCCGGAGGTACGCTGAATATTAAAAACAACGGTGGCATACACCTCAACCGGTACGGAAAACTCGATGCCGAGAAAGGTGCGACCGTGAACGCCTTGTACGGAGAAGTGCAAACCGCCCGTTAACTTTCAAGCCGATATGGGGCTGTGCGAAGATTGGAAAATGCGCCGGCTCCATATCGGCTTTTGAAAAAAACATATCATTCCTTTCCTCTTTTTACCTGCATATTAAGATTCTTTGCGTATCTTTGTACAAACGAAGAAAGGATGAACGTCATTGATTTGATTCAGAACCATAAAGGAACGGCTTTTTCTTTCGAAGTACTGCCTCCGTTGAAAGGAGCAGGCATAGACCGGTTGTTCCATACCATAGATACGCTCAGGGAGTTCAACCCGGCGTATATCAACATTACCAACCACCGCAGCGAGTATGTGTACAAGGACTTAGGGGGGGGCATCATGCAACGCCTCCGCATCCGCCGCCGTCCCGGCACCATAGCCGTAGCGGCAGCCATCCAAAGGCATTACGACATACATGTCGTGCCCCACATCCTATGTAGCGGATATACCCGTGAGGATACGGAGTACATGTTGCTCGACCTGCAATTCCTGGGCATCAGCGACTTGTTGGTGCTGCGCGGCGACAAAGCCAAGGAAGACTCGGCCTTCCGTCCCACGGGTGACGGTTATTCGCATGCCACGGAACTCATCGGACACATCAACCGTTTCAATGAAGGTTTCTTTGTCGACGGTTCGCCTATCAAGTCTCCCGGCACGTCGTTTTCATACGGCGTAGCCTGCTACCCGGAAAAACATGAGGAAGCGCCCAATCCGGAAGCCGACTTGGCCGTGCTCAAGCAGAAAGCCGACATGGGTGCTGCATACGCCGTCACCCAGTTGTTCTACGACAACGCGAAGTATTTCGACTTCGTGGACCGTGCACGCCGGGCCGGCATCACCATCCCCATCATCCCGGGTATCAAGCCCTTTGCCAAACTGTCGCAACTCAACGTAGTACCTAAAACGTTCCATTGCGACCTGCCCCAAACTCTGGCTTTGGAAATAGGAAAATGCAAAACGGACGAAGAAGCCAAACAAGTGGGGATAGAGTGGACGGTGGAACAATGCCGCGAGCTGATCAGTCACGGCGTGCCGAGCATCCATTTCTATACCGTTTCGGCCGTGGACAGTATCCGCGAAATCGCACGCCAAATCTACTAAAGCCATGTTCAGCCGGGTTGTAGGACAAACAGACATCAAAGAACGCCTCCTTCAGGAAGCGCAAGCCGGACGCGTGCCGCATGCCCTGCTCCTGAGCGGCTCTTCGGGATGCGGAAAGCTGGCTTTAGCCGTGTCGTATGCCCAATACCTGCTGTGTCACCGTCCGGGGGCGCACGATGCCTGCGGAGAATGCCCGTCATGCCGGACTTTCACGCATTTCGTACACCCAGACCTCCATTTCGTCTTCCCCATCATCAAATACAAAACAGCGGAAAGTTCCGTATGCGACGTGTATATAGACGCATGGCGCAAACGGCTGCAAGCCGGGCTTTATTTCGACTTGAACGACTGGTTGGGCGACATGAAGGCTGAAAACCAACAAGCACTCATCTATGCGGCCGAAGCCGCCCAGATACAGCGGAAACTGGCACTTAAATCCACCTTGGGCGGACGTAAGGCCATGATTGTCTGGATGCCGGAGAAAATGAATGCGGAATGCGCCAACAAGTTGCTCAAACTCATCGAAGAACCGCCTGAACAAACGAATTTCCTTTTGGTGAGCGACGAGCCGGAGAAAATTCTGCCCACCATCCTGAGCCGTACCCAACAAATCGAGGTAAAGGGCATCGACCACGAAAGTTTGGTGGAAGCCCTCCGCAAAACCCATCCCACGGAGGACGTGGAAGCTCTCGCACGCAATGCCAGAGGCAGCTATACCGCAGCACTGAAAAGTCTAGATGCAAGCCGGGACAACTTGCTCTTCTTCGACCTTTTCGTCATGCTGATGCGGTTGAGCTATCAACGCAAGATCAAGGATATGCGGAAATGGAGCGAACAGATTGCCGGCATGGGGCGGGAAAGACAAAAGAACTTCCTGACGTACTGCCAACGGTTGGTGCGCGAAAACTTCATCTATAACTTCCGCAGGCCGGAACTGAACTACCTGACGGCACAGGAAGGGGATTTCGCCAAAAACTTCGCACGTTTCGTCAATGAGCGGAACGTCATCAAAATCATGGACGAACTGAGCGACGCACAACGGGACATAGAGCAAAATGTCAACCCACGAATCGTATTTTTCGACTTTGCTCTGAAGATGATTGTGCTGCTCATACAATAATATATATCAAAAACCGACAACGAATGGAGGAAAAATTCAAACTGAACGGGCCGTGCCGGGGACTTTGCGCCAAAGGTTGCGGACGACAAAATAAACAACTGAATACGTACGATTACCTGGCAGACATCCCGGGTAACGCAGAAGCCACCGACCTCGTGGAGGTGCAGTTCAAGAACACGCGCAAGGGATATTACCACAACAGCAACCGTCTGCCGTTGGAAAAAGGCGACATCGTGGCCGTGGAAGCCACTCCGGGACACGACATCGGTGTGGTCACCCTCACCGGACGCCTCGTCCCCCTTCAAATCAAGAAGGCCAACCTGAAATCGGAACAGGAAATCAAACGGGTGTACCGCAAAGCCAAACCGGTTGACATGGAAAAGTACGAAGAAGCCAAAAGCCGTGAGCACGACACCATGATACGTTCGCGCCAGATAGCCAAGGAATTGGGACTGCAAATGAAAATCGGCGATGTGGAATACCAAGGCGACGGGAACAAAGCCATTTTCTACTATATCGCGGACGGACGCGTGGACTTCCGCCAGCTCATCAAGGTATTGGCCGAGACTTTCCGCGTACGCATCGAGATGAAACAAATCGGTGCACGGCAGGAGGCCGGGCGCATCGGCGGTATCGGCCCGTGCGGACGGGAATTGTGTTGTGCCACATGGATGAAGAACTTCGTTTCCGTCTCCACCGGAGCAGCCCGCTATCAGGACATTTCCCTGAACCCGCAGAAGCTGGCCGGACAATGTGCCAAACTGAAATGTTGCATGAACTATGAGGTGGACACTTACGTGGAAGCCGGAAAACGTTTGCCGAGCAAGGAAATCACTTTGCAAACCCAAGATGCCGAATATTATTTCTTCAAAGCCGACATCCTGGCCGGATTAGTCACCTATTCCACCGACAAGCATTTGGCTGCCAACTTAGTCACCCTCACTACCGCAAGAGTTTTTGAAATCATCAACATGAACCGCCGGGGCGAGAAGCCTCAACGTTTGGAAAGCGGGGAAACAGCAGAACCGGCCAAACCGGCTGACCTCGTTGAACAGGAGAGCCTGACACGGTTCGACAAGAGACGGAAAAACAAAGGCAAACGCAAAGACAACGGTAATCCTCGCGGCTCACAATCTTCCAAAGAGACACAAGGCGCGGAACGTCGGGAAGAGAATGCCGGCAAAGACCGCCGTAACCGAAACCGCGGACGGGACAACAAAGAATACAAAGGCGAACAGGGCGGCAACCGCGAGAACCGCCCCGGCAAGGATAAACGCAAACGGGACAGGGACAATCGCTCGGAAAAAGCTGTTAAGCCCGCCCCAAACACACCGGCCGAAAAGACGGAATAGTCATGATCATTCTTCGCACTCCAACGTTCATTGCAGCCGTAAGCATCCTTTTGTCGCTTACGGGCTGCAATGAGCATGTAATCTATCATTCATACCGCCACGTTCCCGAACAAGGATGGAACAGCCGGGATACCTTCACATTCGACATCGATACCGTGCGGACAGCAGCGACCTATCAGTTCGCATTGGGATTGCGTTCGACCGATTCATATCCGTACACCGTTATCTGGCTGGCAGTGGAACGGGAGTTTTCTCATCCGGACACTCTGCATCGTGACACGGTGAAATGCCAGTTGATGGATTCTGTCACCCATCGTATGGGCAAAGGTATCTATATGTACCAATACGACGTGCCGCTTCCTCCCATGACATTGCACCGCGGACAAACCGGACAAGTCCGTATCATACATCTCATGCAACGGGAAGTCCTTCCGGGCATACACGATGTGGGAGTCCTCATCAGCCGCTAAAGCCTTAATCCCTCTTGGCCAGATTGCGTCCGGCATCTATACGCAGGAATACGAACAACAAGATGGTGAAGCCCCACAAGGATGAACCTCCGTAACTGAAGAACGGCAACGGAATACCGATAACCGGCGTAAGTCCCAACACCATTCCCACGTTGATAAACACATGGAACAGGAAAACACTCATCACACAATAGCCATAGATACGCCCAAAGGCAAAGGGTTGGCGCTCGGCCAAGTGAATCAAGCGGAGAATGAGCACCAGGAACAACACCAAGACTCCGGCCGCACCCCAGAACCCTTCTTCTTCCCCGACCGTACAGAAAATGAAATCGGTATCCTGTTCCGGCACATACTTCAGCTTGGTTTGCGTTCCGTTCAGGAAGCCTTTTCCTCGTAATCCTCCGGATCCGATGGCAATCTTGGCCTGATTGACATTGTAACCGGCACCCGAAGGATCGTCCTCCAGGCCCAAAAGCACGTTGATACGTACCCTTTGGTGGGGTTCCATCACACTGTTCAGCACGTAATCGGCCGAATAAAAGAAAGCCATGGAACCCAAGGCAAACAAGGCAATATAAAAGTAACGCGTGACACGCTCGCTCAAAGCCACATAGCATAAATACAAGATCATGGCCACGCATACCGTAATCAAAATCCAGGTGATGTCGAAGGGAATGACAAAGCCGGAAAAACCAAGAGCCAATGCTATCACGCCCACACCATAAAACAGGATATTCCGTTCCACCGACACCTTGTCACAATAGACATGCACCATACCGATCGTAAAAAGAATCACCATCATCAACACCAGAAATTCTCCGGCGCTGGTGGGGATATGCCCTAACATGACGTGCTCGAAACGTACGCCCACCACAAAGTAAGCCACAGCCGATACCCCGGTAAAAAGCACGGCACCGGGCATCCCCTCCCGATAAAGCATCAGGAAAAAGGCCAGATAGACCAAAGCCGAACCGGTCTCCCGCTGCAAAATAATCAGGACGATAGGCACGACAATAATGGCCAACGTCACCAAAAAGTCTTTCCACCGCGAAATATTATATCCGTAAGCAGACATGAATTTGGCCAAAGCCAATGCCGTGGCACATTTGGCAAACTCGGCAGACTGCAAACTGAAAGGTCCTATCTTTATCCACGAATGGGAGCCCTTGATGTCTCGTGCCAAAAAAGGTGTGACAAACAGCAAGACAAGCAACAGGGCATAAATGACGTATGCAAAGGTATCGTACAACTTCCCGTCGAGCATCAAAAGGATAAAGCCCAATGCCAACGAAGTGCCTATCCAGATAATCTGCATCCCCGAACGGGAATCGAATGAAAAGATGTTCCCCTCCATGTCAAAATCGTAGCTGGCTCCGCAAATGCTGATCCAACCGAACGCCAGCAAGGCCATATATATAAGGATGGTCCACCAATCCAATGAACGCCACACGCCTTTTTCCTTTTCATCTATCCGCCGTACCATAACCGATATGTCTTTGTTGATACATCTCCGCCAATTTCTCGCTTTCGGGCGAGAGTTTGCCGTTCAAATACTGTTCCATCATCAATGCCCCGAGAGGCACACCGTAGTCTGCCCCCCAACCGCCGTTCTCCACATACACGGCAATGGCTATCTTAGGGTCGTTCATCGGGGCGAATCCCATAAACACGGAATGGTCGTGTCCACGGTTCTGTGCCGTACCCGTCTTGCCGCAGACTTCTATACCGGGAATATTGGCTTTACGGCAAGTCCCGGCCAATACGGCCCTCCGCATCCCCTGTACCACCGTTTCGTAATGCCGGGCTTCCACCTTCGTGTATCTCCGCCGGGTGTAAAGCGTGTCTATCTGCTCGTCTTGTATCTGTTTCACCACGTGCGGCGTGATAAAGTATCCCCTGTTGGCTATTGTCGCACCGAGATTGGCGATTTGCAAAGGAGTGGCGTTCACTTCGCCCTGCCCGATGGAAATACTGATTACGGTCAACCCGTTCCATGAACCACGATAAGCCTTGTCATAAAAAGGGGCATTCGGAATCAATCCCCGTTTCTCTCCCGGCAGGTCGATACCGAGCTTATACCCGAACCCCATCGACACCATATAGTCTTTCCACACCGTCATGGCCTCCTGCACATTCTTGTATTTCGTCCGGTTGCCGAACATGTAATAGAGTCCCCAACAAAAATAAGCATTGCAGGAAGTTCCTATGGCCGGAACCAACTTGGCCGGTGCCGCATGTCCATGGCATCCCACTTTCAGTCCGCGATAAATAAACCCGTGATAACAAGGGTAAGCCGTCTCGGGAGTGATGATGCCTTCCTGAAGGAAAGTCAACGCCTGCGTGGTCTTGAATGTGGAGCCGGGAGGATACTGCCCCATGATGGAACGGTTCAGCAAGGGTTTCAGCGGATTACGGCTCAAAGCCAAATGGTTCTTTCCACGCTGCCGGCCCACCATCATACGGGGATCGTAAGTAGGCGAAGACACCATGCACAACACCTCGCCGGTAGAAGGTTCTATGGCCACGATACTGCCCAGCTTGCCTTCCATCAGACGCTCGCCGAGCGCCTGCAATTCCAAATCGAGCCCCAAAGTCAGGTTCTTGCCGGGCACGGTTTTGGTATCCAGCTTTCCGTCCATATATCGCCCTTTGATACGCCCCCGGGCATCACGCAAAAGTATTTGTATCCCCTTTTCGCCCCTCAACTGCTTCTCGTAGGAACGTTCCACGCCTTGCTTGCCGATGAAATCACCATTCTGATAATACTCATCTTCTTCCACATCCGCAGGCGACACCTCACCGATGTCCCCCAAGACCAATGCGGCATACGGGGATTGGTATTGACGGATGGAACGACGCTGCACATAAAAACCGGGAAAACGGAACAGCTTTTCCTGAAACACGCAGAACTCCTCGGAAGACAACTGACTCATGAAAAGCTGCTGGGTGTAACGTGAATAACCGGGATTGCGGTGCCGGTCCTTGATTTCGTCCATCCGCTTGATATAATATTCCTTGGTTATTCCGAGGCTCGCACACAAATCCAACGTGTCCACCCCCTGCTGCTCGTTCATGACCACCATAATGTCATACGAAGGTTGGTTGTAGACCAACAACTTCCCGTTGCGGTCGGTGATGACTCCCCGTGAAGGATATTGGATTTTCTTTAGGAAAGCATTGGAGTCGGCATTCTTCTTGTAATCGTCGCTCATGATTTGCAATGTGAAAAGCCGGACAATATAAATGAGGACGATGCCCGTAGCCACCGCCCCTATTACATATTTACGCTTTTCCCTATTATAATCAGCCATCCCTTCTGTCCGAAACTTCCAACTATTTATTACCGCGCATCCTCTCCAATACCAATATCAGCACAATGGAAAGCGCACTGCTGCCCAAGTAAGTATAAAGCATGTCCAAAGCACTGAAGAAAGAAAAGATTTCAAGCATCATCACGGACGCCTGCTGCAACAGTACAAGCAACGTCACATACCAAATGTAATTCCATCCTCCCAACGTCCGGTAGCCCGGCACCATGTCTTCCAGACAGTCTTTGGGCGTAAACAACCGCAAAAGTGGCGGAGCACACAAGGCCGTCAAAGTCATGGACGCAGCCCCCAAACCCGGAGTTTCGGAAAAGAAATCGGCTCCGAGCCCGACTGCAAATCCCCACAACAGCCACGCATAACGCGAGGTGTTCAACGGCTGGAGACAAAGGATATACACATATATGACAGGAGTAGCATAACCGAAAAAGTGGATATGGTTGAATACCAATCCCTGAAAAACCAGCAAAATGAATGCCCACAACAATCTACTGAAAAAACTCTGCATCATACATCGGCCTTATTTTTCTGATTCTATCTTTTGCTGCAAACTGTCTATCTCCACCCGATTGGGCGTCGTAAGCACACACACGTCTCTCAACCGGGCAAAGTCCGTACTCAAATTCACCTGTAACTTATAAGAAAGCCCGTCTTCCGAATTTTCCACCTTCGTCACCTTGCCGACAAACAGCCCTGCCGGAAAAACCGCAGAGAAACCGCTGGTCTCTACCGTCATGCCTTCTTTCAGGCGGGCATGGCGGGGTATATCGCCCAGAGAGGCATACAAAGGATGCCGACCGTCCCAACGCAAATAACCGAAATAATCGGTTCCCCGCAAACAACAACTGATATTCGACTTGCTGTTCAACAGCGGCATGACAATCGCATAATGGGGCGAAGTCAGATAGACTATCCCCACAATGCCCGTACCGCACACGACCCCCATCTCGGGTTTCACGCCATCCTGCTCTCCTTTATTGATGGTCAGGTAATTATTATGCTTGTTCACACTGTTGCTTACCACCTCGGCAGGCACCATGCCGAAACCGTCCAACAGTTCCCTCTGACGCATTTCCGTATAGGTGGAATCGTGTTCCGCACGGTCCAACAACTCCGTCAGTGCCCTGACCCGCTGCTCCAACACCAGATTCTTCCGCATCAGGTCTTTGTTCCGTTCACCCAAAGCAATATAGGACAGGAAATCCGACTCCCACTCCAACACGCGTCCGGAAACGGTATTGGCAGAAGTGAACCATACACTTCCCTGATAAAGATTGAAACGAAAGAGCAGCAAAAGGCTACCTCCTTCCAACAGGATGAAAAGGAGCCAATAGCTATATTTCTTCAGAAAATCGAATAAGCCCTGCACGGGTTACATCAAAAAAGAAAAGTTGTTCACGTTCTTCAATGCTATACCGGTGCCTTTGGCCACACTGTGCAGCGGATCTTCGGCGATGTGGAACGGAATGTTGATCTTGTCGGTCAACCGTTTGTCCAAACCACGCAACAAAGCTCCTCCACCCGTCAGGTAAATACCGTTGTGCACGATGTCGGCATACAATTCCGGCGGCGTATTCTCCAACGCGCTCAAGACAGCCGTCTCGATACGGGCGATACTCTTCTCCATGCAGTGCGCCACCTCCTGATAACACACCGGGACCTCCATCGGCAGGGCCGTAATACGGTTCGGTCCATACACGATATAATCCTCCGGAGCGTCCTCGCCCAATTCCGTCAACGCTGCTCCCACGTGAATCTTGATACGTTCGGCCATACGCTCGCTCACCCTCACATTATGCTGGCGGCTCATGTATTCCTGGATGTCGGCCGTAAGGTCGTCCCCCGCGATGCGGATGGAATTATTCGACACGATACCGCCCAAGGAGATTACGGCGATTTCGGTGGAACCTCCGCCGATGTCCACTATCATGTTACCTTGGGGAGCCTCCACGTCGATTCCTATGCCGATGGCGGCCGCCATCGGTTCATAAATCAGATACACGTCCCGTCCCCCGGCATGTTCCGCCGAATCCCGTACGGCACGCAGCTCCACTTCCGTAGAACCGGAAGGAACACCTATCACCATGCGCAAGGAAGGAGAAAACAGACGGCTGCCCGTATGCACCATCTTGATGAGCCCGCGCATCAACTGTTCGCAGGCATAAAAGTCAGCGATGACTCCTTCGCGCAAAGGCCGTACCGTGCGGATATTGTCATGCGTCTTTTCATACATCAACTTGGCCTTCTCTCCCACGGCGATCATTTTGTCCGTACGCCGGTCTAATGCCACCACGGAAGGCTCGTCCACCACAATCTTACCGTCGCTGGTGATAATGGTATTGGCCGTCCCCAAGTCCATTGCTATTTCCTGAGTAAAAGAAAAGAATCCCATCAGCCCTTCACTTCATTTTAATATTTCCAAATCCGTTACCTTCAAACGCCATCCCTTACTTTCCGTTCTCGAAATAAGCATGTATGGCCGTATCGTAATGGCTGCTCACGCCGAACGCACGAGTGGCAAACCAGCGGCGTTCTTCCACATCGGTCTGCGCCCCTTTCCGGTTCAGCAAATCCAACAGCGGCCCATATTCAGCCTTGCTCGGCACGATCACCACATCCTTGAAGTTCTTGGCACCGGCGCGAATCAACGAAATGCCGCCTATGTCTATCTTTTCGATAATGTCCGCCTCGCATGCACCGCTCGCCACGGTATCCTCGAACGGATAAAGGTCCACGATGACCAGGTCGATTTCAGGTATTTCATATTGTTGCATCTGTGCCTGATCTTCAGCCAGCCCGCGACGCCCGAGAATGCCGCCGAAAATTTTAGGATGCAACGTCTTCACGCGCCCACCTAAAATAGAAGGATAAGTCGTCACTTCCTCCACAGCCTGGCAAGGATAACCCAACTCCTCGATAAACTTCTGCGTACCTCCCGTAGAGAGGAACTTCACACCTTCGTCATGCAACTTCTTCAACAAAGCGTCCAGCCCGTCCTTATGAAAGACCGACACCAATGCGGTTTTGATTCTTTTCGTTTCAGCCATAGTCTTAATACTTATATACGTTTAAGGCACAAAGATACGAATTTTATACTGATTCACGGTGTCTTATCCTTAAAAAAAGTAGATCCCCAAGAGTTTTTGCAAAAATATCCTTCATCTTTCAGGATGCGCAACAAACAACTGTAATACAGCGCATTACGTCCTGAAGGATGTTTCAGGCATCTTTCAGTGCCCTTTCATGGCGGAAAGCGGTAAAAAGTTCTCAGCCAAACGTTTTTTCAATCTCAGTCGAACGATTTTTCAATCTCAGCCAAACGTTTTTCCGTTCTCAGCCGAACGAAATGAAGTCAAGCTGAAAGATGCCTGAAACATCCTTCAGGACGTAACATATACGTAATGAAAGACTTACCATAGCACCTGAAAGATGAAGGCTCTTTTTGCAAAAACTCTGGGAGAAGGACATGCAATAAGGAATGACACCTTTACGGTCGGGATTATACGGGCATCACCGTTATATCATAAATGACTATACAACTTATTATCATTCTTAAAGTAAAATTCATTATGGCCTCATTCAAATTGAAATTCCGCCCTTCCGTCACGCAAGGGCAAGAAGGGACCTTGTATTTCCAAGTGATTCATCGCAGGGTGGTGAAAATGATTTATACCGATTTCCATATACGACAGGACGAATGGAATGATACCACCTCCTTTATCCGAATCACCGGCACGCCGGAAAGGCAGGCTTTCCTGCAACTGACGGCTTCCAAAGTGCAGTGGAACACCAAACAACTTACGGCCATCATCACGGACAAGGAAACAGCAAGGGTGGAATACAGCACGGAAGACATCGTATCGGCCTACAAGCGGTTACCGCCCTGCCAGACATGGTTCGGTTTCATCCGCGACATGGCCGCAAAAAAGGAAAAGACAGGCCGGCAGGGAACGGCCAAGACTTATCGTGACGCATTGAACAGCTTTATCCGGTTCCGCCAAGGAGAAGACATGGCACCCGATGCTTTGGATAAGGAAACGATTGCCCAATATGAGGCATGGTTGAGAAGTTGCGGACTCAAGCGCAATTCATCCTCATGCTACCTGCGCAGCCTCCGTACCCTTTACCGCAAAGCTGTCGAAATGGGTCTGACTACGGATAAAGGCATCTTCCGCCACGTGTTCACCGGCTTCGCCAAAACCGCCAAACGTGCCATCCCGTTAGAGTCTGTCCGGAACATCAGGCTCCTCCGCCTGCCCAGCCACTCGCCCCTCGCCTTTGCCCGGGATATGTTCATCCTGAGCATTTACCTGCAAGGAATGGCGTTCGTAGACCTTGCCTATCTACGAAAGTCCGACATCCGTAACGGCGTATTGCAATACAATCGCAAAAAGACGCGGCAAAGTCTAAGCATCGGTTGGGAACCTTCCATGCAGGCTATCGTCGAGGAATATGCCCATTTGACGGTTGGCAGCCCGTACCTGTTGCCCATCATCACCCGAACCGACGGCACGGAGCGTCGGCAATATGAAAAAGCAGAACATAACATCAATCGGAATCTAAAGAAAATAGGCCGGATGGCAGGCTTGTGTATTCCGCTTACGACCTACGTGGCGCGACACACCTGGGCCAGCACTATGCGAGACATGGGTTATGACCTTTCGATTGTAAGCACGGGCTTGGGACACGAGAACTTGAAAACCACGCAAATCTACCTTTCTTCGATCGACACCATGGCCGTAACGAAAGCCAACAAGAAGATGATTGACAAGATATTAAAATAAACCTAACCGACAGAAAAAGTTTGATTCCCATGGAGGTTGTATAATATGAAGCGGCCACTTGGCGGCAAAGTTAGTAAAAAGAACTGAATCTGTAGCGCTTTGCGCAAATATTTTTTGAAAAACATGTATTCAAGCCCTCATTTGTTAGACAAATCACGATGATAAACTATAAAACAGTATTGATTTTAAACGATTTGCCGCCAAGTGGCCGCTTCATATTATGCAACAGCACAAAAGCGGTCGCCTGAAAAGGGAGAATAAACCATTCTAAAACAAAGGATATGGAAACAGATTTCATGAAGCAGACCACGCTTCGTTCATCTCTTTCTATAAAAACGGCAGGTATTTGTTGCTGAGGTTCCTCCAGAATACTACCGTTACACCTGAAACAAGGTATCCCATAACTCTTATGCGTCCGGCATGAGGGGAAAATAAGGATTGCACTTCAAAGTTCGAGAATGACAATACCGGAACATACCGACACGGAAACAGACCGTAGCGTGAAGCCGCATCGTCACGACAAATTAAATAAGGTGGATTTCCAATGGTTTGTCGTCCGCACCCTTCCCCATCAGGAAAGGAAACTGGCCGATTTGCTTTCGGCTCATCTGTCACACACTCATAATATCCTTGAGGTATATTGTCCTACTCATACCACAGTAAATTTAGAAGACAAAGTCAGGAAGCCACAGACACCCTTGTTTGCCGGCTATGTATTTGTCCTCTCTACCCAAGAAGCTTTGGTCGATTTCATCGACAAGCAGTATCCGGACGGCACTATCCTATATGAACGCAGAATGGCATCCGGACGTAAGGCTTGCCTCCTGACCATACCCGAAGGACAGATGCGTTTCTTCAAGGATTTCAACGAAAATTATGCGGAACACGTCATCGTCCTGGAACGTCCTTATAATAATTACGCTTTTAACCCGAAAACCGGCGAGCCGAACGAGATTGTCAAGGTCTTGGACGGACCGTTGAAAGGCCGCGAAGGATATTTGACCCGTTTCCACAGAGAACGGAGACTGGTTTTCAACATGAAAGCCATTGACTCAAACCGTCATTTCACCGTTTCCATTCCTAACGTCTGGAACTTTCAAGTCGTACGTCTGCACAATACCGAAGGCGACCGTCAAACCATCGGTACCTGCAAAGCAAGGGCTGTCGATTGGCTCATCGGTATGTTGGAAAGCTGCGGATATGACGGAAAAACGCTTTCGATGCTATACGAAATAGTAGAATCACTGGCAGTAAAGCCATCGTTCGCCGAACTTCGCAAAGACCTCATCCGGAAAGGCCATGAAGCATTAAGTCAAAGAATGGCCCGTATGAGCGCCCAAGATGCCGAACTTATCCTGAACCTTGTCCGTTACGAGCATGACAATCCCGGCTATGCAAGAAATCATTGGGACAAGCACGTCATCCGTCCGTTTCTCACCCCTACTTCGGGCGTGGAATTTGAGGACGGCAAAGACGAAGCGGTATTGCCACACGCACATTTCACGGAAATCATCCGAAAGACGGACATTACGGAACAAGCCTACCGCCCCAGCAAGAGCGAGGAAGAATCTATGACCACCACTTATTACAGCCATATCGGTATCATGCCCGACACGCTCCATGGCGGTTACATCCTCTTTGCCAACTGGGACATATTCTTGGGCCAATATTTCCTGACCACGGGTAAGGCCAACGAGCGTTTGGTAGAAGGAACGAGCCGAAACGGCAAAGGTGTGAAAGACGGCAAAACTCAGGAAGAAAAGCTCATCGAGTCGTTCCGGAACTTCGCCCCCACGCTCTACCGTGTCCTGACCGATAAGGATTCGGCAGTAAAAGCCTTCCCCCGCCTCAAGATAGGGGAAGAAACCCTGAACGTATTGGCCATTATGGCCACGGACATCGACAGTGCCAAAAAACGACTGGCCACCACTTGCATCGAAATCTGTAAAGAAATCAACGCGACCACACATCTGGCCGTCTGGCGCAGGTATTTGCAGACTGTGTGGTTGCATCAATAGGACATAAAGAAAAGTTATTGACCAGTACATTGGAAACTTATTTTCAAGGACGGAAAGACTTGTCCAAAGGTTTGGCCATGGAGTAGTTGCCCCTATTGGTTCGGCAGCGGCACGCCCACCTACCTTATCGAGGTACTGAACAAATTCGGTGTATTACCGTCCCCAATAGGGGGAAACGAGGCTGTGGCGGCTGATTTTGACGCACCGACCGAACGGATGGAAAGCAAGAACTTTCACCTTAACCTATTGAATGATAGACTATAGGAACATTTACGCAAGCTTCAGAAGTGAAAGACTTGTGAAGGCTTTTTTATGACAGGGTTCACCTTAATACGCTGATATACAAAAAGTATGAAGGATACGAACCCTTTTCCCTACAAAACTCCTTGTAGAGGAGAAAAGAGGCATGTTTGTCCGGAACCAGAAGAATAAATGAAACATTGCAATCTTACTTTGCTCGTTCGCAAAGTAAGGTAATAAATCTATACTCATCAAATGAACAAGAATATAAAAATAGCCGTAGCCGGAACCGGTTACGTCGGGCTTAGTATCGCCACACTTTTAAGCCAACATCATCAAGTAACGGCCGTAGATGTCATCCCCGAAAAAGTGGATTTAATCAACAGCCGGAAGTCACCCATTCAGGACGAATACATTGAAAAGTATCTGACCGAAAAGGAACTGAACCTGACCGCCACACTCGACGGAGCCAAAGCCTACGCCGATGCGGACTTCGTGGTCATCGCCGCACCGACAAACTACGACCCGGTGAAGAACTACTTCGACACCTCGCACGTGGAGGAAGTCATCGAATTAGTGAAGAAAGTCAATCCCCATGCGATAATGGTCATCAAAAGCACCATTCCCGTGGGGTACACGGAAAGCGTACGCAAAAAGTTGGGTACGGAGAACGTCATCTTCTCACCTGAGTTCCTGCGCGAGAGTAAAGCCTTGTACGACAACCTCTACCCCAGCCGCATCATCGTGGGCCGCCCCGAAGGGGATGCCCGGTTGGACAAGGCCGCACACGACTTTGCCACCCTCCTACAGGAAGGAGCCATCAAAGAAAACATCGACACGCTGTTCATGGGACTGACCGAAGCTGAGGCCGTGAAACTCTTTGCCAACACCTACCTGGCCTTGCGGGTATCCTATTTCAATGAGTTGGACACGTACGCCGAGATGAAGGGTCTGGACACGAAAGCCATCATCAACGGTGTAAGCCTCGACCCGCGCATCGGAAGCCATTACAACAACCCCTCGTTCGGTTACGGTGGCTACTGCCTGCCCAAAGACACCAAGCAACTGTTGGCCAACTATCAAGACGTACCCGAGAACCTCATCGAGGCCATAGTGGAAAGCAACCGTACGCGCAAGGATTTCATTGCCGACCGCGTACTGCATACGGCCGGTTACTACGACTATTACAACCGTGGAGACTTCGATCCTTCCGAAGAGCGGAAGTGTGTCATCGGCGTGTACCGCCTGACGATGAAATCGAACTCGGACAACTTCCGCCAATCGAGCATTCAGGGTGTGATGAAGCGCATCAAGGCCAAAGGTGCGGAGATCGTCATCTATGAACCCACGTTAGAAGATGGCAGCACGTTCTTCGGCAGCAAGGTGGTGAATGACTTGGATGCTTTCAAGAGCCAAAGCCATGCCATCATTGCCAACCGGTATGATGCTTGTCTGGATGATGTGGAAGAAAAAGTTTATACGAGGGATATTTTCAGGAGGGATTGAAATATAGAAAATGTATTAGAGAGGCTTCACTGTCGCATAGGCATTTTGACAAAGAACAAAAATGACAGTTTCCAACTTACGCCAACAAGTATTTCCTCCATTTATAGGACTAACAGGTAGGTAAAATCAAGATTTCAACAGAAGATGAATTAACGAATTTATTGAATGGACTTCGGTAACGATATTATACAAAAGAGATATACAACCGCAAACAGTTGGCAAATTTTGTTTCCTCTACAGATTGACATATATGCAAAATTCCCAGCAAAACAATAAACGGATAGCGAAGAACACGATACTGCTCTATGTGCGTATGATACTCGTCATGGGAGTAACGCTGTATACTTCTCGTATCATTCTACGCGCACTTGGCGTATCGGACTACGGTATTTACAATGTCGTTGGTGGCGTTGTTTCGATGTTTGGCTTTATCAACACGTCATTAGGGGGAGCATCTTCCCGCTTTATTACATACGCACTTGGAAAAGGAGATAAAGAAGAATTACAGAAAATCTTCAATTGCGTAGTAACTATACACTATCTAATAGCACTAATTGTGCTTGTATTGGCAGAAACCATAGGGCTTTGGTTTGTCACCGAAAAATTGGTGATACCAGAGGGTCGGGAAACTGCTGCATTTTGGGTTTATCAAAGCAGTGTCTTAGCCGCATTCATCATGTTGGCAAGTACACCGTTTAATGGCTTGATAATTGCGCATGAACGCATGGGGGCTTTCGCTTACATATCAATTTTTGAGACACTTTCCAAACTTCTAATCTGTTTTTTGTTATTTATCATACCATTTGACCGCTTGATAGTTTACTCCGTTTTAATTGTTTTGACGCAAACAGTTGTCAGACTCTTATATACATTTTATTGCAACAAACATTTTGAAGAGAGCCATTATAAGCTCGTTTGGGACAAAGAAAAGTCGAAAAAGATTTTCGCTTATGCAGGTTGGACAATGAACGGCGAATTGGCCATTGTCGGTTACACTCAAGGATTGAATATCTTGTTGAACCTCTTTTTCGGTCCAGTCGTAAATGCTTCAAGAGGTATAGCGGTTCAAGTTCAAGGGGCTGTTATGCAATTTTTTAAGAATTTCCAAGTTGCGGTACGCCCCCAAATCATAAAGTCTTATGCACAAGGGGATTTCTCCTATATGCATAAGTTAGTTTTGTCATGTTCACGTTACTCGTTTTATTTGATGCTTATAGTGTCACTTCCCGTATTGTTTCAAACCGAATATATACTGAAACTATGGTTGGGAACTGTTCCCGACCATTGTGTGGCATTCATACAAATAATGATGTTTGTTGGGATGAACTATACTTTCAACACGCCAACGACAATGGCTCTTCATGCAACAGGCAACATCAAACGTTTTCAAATCATAGAGGGTACGATGTTGCTATCTGTTGTACCTGTTGCCTATATACTATTGAAATACTTTCACATTTCACCAGAATCTGTATTTATCACATATTTTTTCATAGAAATAGTAACTCAAATCGTGCGTGTAATAATCATTTATCCAATGGTAAAAATGCCTATAAGCTACTATTTTACGAAGGTGATGTGGCCGATAGTGAAAGTGTGCAGTTTGGTATGGATACCGCCTCTCTTGGTGAACATCTCAATTCCCCATCAAGGTTTTATAAAATTGATAGTCATGTGTATAGTATGCGTGTTGTCTACTATGGTTTGTGTTTATGTATTGGGAATGAATGTTTCCGAACGCGAATTTATGGTAAAGAAAGTAAAGGCATTTAAAGGGAAATTTTGGATGAAGTAATTTCCCATAAGAATTAAGAAATGAGTATATTGATTTTAGCTTTTGTTTTTGTTATTTCATTAGCTATTGTTACGACAAAAGGAAACAGAAGGCTATTGTTGTTGTTGTGCGGACTGTTTTTTACTTATGATTGTGTGCGTGTGTGCCGCTCTCCCGATATCTCGGCCTATACAACGATGATTCTTTGTTTCCTTCTTTCACTGTGGAAACACGGGGAACTGAAAGCAAATTGGAAAACATACCCACTTCGTTGGGTTACCATTGCTATTTCTATTGTTGTTTTCCTTGTTGGCTTACTTGATAACAGATTGAATTTTGTTTCCAGCTTCTCGCGTCCGTTTAAAGACATTTGTGAAAGTTACTTGTGCTTTTTCATAGGTTATGCCTCAATAAAAAGCCTGTCTGATTGGGAAAAGTCGCAGGAATATTTGTGGAACATATTCACCTTTGTTGGTATATGGGGACTAATAACATTTGTTCTTCAAAATAACCCATGGTATGACTATGTAACATCCATGTATGGAAATGAAGTGGGAATTTGGTCTGAAGTTCAAACCCGCGGCTATCGTGTATCGTCTTTCCTCAGCAATCCTATCGTTTATGGCTTTGTCGTGGGTGTCATATTGATAAATAGAACTGTAGAAAAGATAAAAGGTGTATATTGGGCTGTAGCATTATTGTTTGTTGCTAATATCGTGCTGTCTAATTCAAGAACCAGCTATGCGGCTGTTGCCATCGCTTTTGTTATTATGTATGTGCTGAGATATCGCTTTTCGGTGAAAGCCGCTTTTGCCATGTTCGTGTTGTTTGGACTAAGCACAGTTGCATATTTCAATATTGAGCCATTCAAGAACATGATAGACCTCATGTCAGACTTGGTTTTGACAGGCGGTGCAAACGCAGGAGGTTCAACTACAGAATTAAAAGAATTACAATGGGTTGCCTCCATGTATTATTATGTACAAGCACCGTGGTTTGGAAATGGCTTGGCTTATTTTGGAGAAGTTATTATGGAAGGGGGGGGTGGTATGTCCGAAGATTTGGCTGGCATGGAAGGTTATGTTTATAAATTGCTTATAGAATATGGAGGTGTGATGATTGCTGCTGTCTTAGCTTTTTGGTCGCGTACGTTATGGATGTATGCAAGGTACAAGAAAGTAAACGCCCCCTTGTCTATTGTTAGTATTTCCATCGTCCTTTCGTTCCTTTTCTTCATTTGCGCCACCGGCACTTATGGTTCTGTATTCGTTTACACATCTATAATACTTGGAATGAACTTGAAGTGTCTGCAAACCTTATCTAAAGAGTCTAAACACACACCAGCATGATGGATAAAAGTAGTACTCCCCTGATTTCTATAATAGTCCCTGTTTACAACGTGGAGAAATATCTCCAACGTTGCATAGACAGCATACTTGCACAAAGTTTCAAAGACTTTGAACTAATCCTCATTGACGATGGAAGCAAGGATAAGTCGGGCGAGATTTGTGATGCGTATGCAAAAAGGGACGCAAGGATAAGAGTCTTCCACAAAGAAAATGGCGGTGTAAGCACAGCACGTAATGTAGGACTGGATACCGTGCGGGGCAAATGGACTTGTTTTGTTGACAGTGACGATTATGTGAAGCCTTATTATCTGCATCAGATGTATGAAAGGACGCAAGGATGGAATAACGGGCGAACTTTCATGGTAATGACAGGTATGGACTCTATGATATGGAGGTCCACGCTATCCGAGCAAATGGTGCCTTTATCCGACGTGCCACGTTTCATTGCCGACAACCATTTACCATTAAGCCCTTTCTGTAAGTTGTTTAGCACTGATGTGCTGCAAAAGTTTCACATCCGTTTTCAACAAGGAATAACTAATGGGGAGGACTTTGTGTTTGTTTGCGATTATTTGCGCCACACAGACGGTATCAGTTTCTTTGATAGTCGTGAATATGTGTATGAGATACAGCCTTGTTCGGCATCGAAACGTTGTATGCCTTTTAAAGAAAACCTACGCAACTATTGCTCCATGCGCCGTGCGTGGGAAGCCTTGACAGAACGAGTCCGCGTCCAGAAAGGAGAGGAAGCTTTGCTGTTGTGGCGGAGCGGCGTACAGACTCGCTTCTATTTCTTGCTCACAGGATTGTTCCATCGCCCTATGCCTAATATAAAAAGGCAAATGAATTTGTTATACAGTATTAGGAAAGACATAAGTGAGTTCTCTAACAATGCTGACACTATTGGCATACGAAGTCAAATCGCTCGTTTCCTGCTGCGAAAGAAAAAATATCTCATTTATGTCCTGTTCAATAGGCTCTTGACTATGATAGGTAAAGATGCTGTCGCTTGAAGCAATAAAGCTTAAGAACAGAAAGTAATCATTTTATGAGCAATATGATAAGTAACATTTCAGAACTCAAAAAGTATATACGCGAAGACGCTAAAGCAAATGGCATCAAGTCCATAACGAGTTATATCGCAGGTTTGATAGCGGGGCATGAAAGTTGCCACACGTTCCGATGTTTATTATATCTACTTGTATATGAACACTTTGCGTAAACCTATACACAAGAAAAACACCATCGCTGTGATATGTTTGTACATTTGGTAAAAGTTGTCGTTAGGGTAAGAAAGTATCGACAGGGAATTAAATATGGCATTCATATAAGTCCAAACGCATGTGGATATGGTCTGCATATCCCGCATATTGTAAGCGGTGTGATAATAAATGCCTCTCGTGTTGGAAATTATTGCATTTTCAACACTGGCGTGGTCATCGGCAACAAAGACTGTCAAGAGAACAGGCCAACAATAGGCGACAACTGTGAGTTTGCTATTGGCTCAAAGGTTTATGGTAAAATCACCATTGGTGACAATGTGATTGTAGCTCCCAATTCCGTAGTGCATAAAGATGTGGAAAGTGGAATGGTGATGAGCGGTGTACCCGCGCAAGTGATAGGAAGGAACAAAAAAACAGTATGACGCATCTGGAAAAAACTTGATACAATTATAAACTTGACATGTCTTTATACACTACCAAATAACAAGAAATGATGAAAACAAAAATACTATTCGTTATGCCATCGCTTGGTTCGGGTGGAGCAGAGAAAAGTTTTGTCTCAATGCTTCCGCTGTTATCGCACGATGAATTCGAAATACATGTGATGGTAGTAAAAGAAGAAGGGTTGTTTTATCCATTACTCCCTAAACAAGATATTACTTATGTTGATGCGCCCAAAAACTTAAAGATTGCTTTGGGTAGCATACATAGTGAATATCTGAAAAGCGATTGCTCCACATTAGACAGAATACGGAAAACCCTGTCAAATATCGCTATTCGCTTTCATGGCATCGCACGTTTAGGTCTTTTGCAATTCACTTGGGAAATATGGAAGCGAATCATACCACAGTTGACAGAAACTTATGATGTTGCAGTATCGTTCATGGACGGTATGACTAATTTTTATGTCATAGACAAAATAGAAGCTAAGAAAAAAATACTTTGGGTACACAATGATTATAACAAGATAAAAACCAACAAGGACTATGAGCATCCATACTTTGCCAAAGCAGATTATGTCGCAACCATCTCCAACCTTTGTGTTAAAAGTTTGGAAGAAACCTTCCCGGATTTAAAGGATAAATTCATAGCCATAGAAAACATATCGTCCAAAAAGCTCATAGACAAAATGGCCGATGAGTTTTATCCGGAAGAATATAAAGGCATTGAAGGCAAAACCATTATTTTGTCCATAGGTAGGTTAGTCGAACAGAAAGGTTTTGACCTTGCTGTAAGGGCAGCAAAAACACTAAAAGAAAAAGGATTCCATTTCAAATGGTTCATCATTGGCGTTGGAAGGTTGAAAGAGAACTTGAAGGCATATATTTCGCAAAACGATTTGCAGAATTATTTTGAATTGCTCGGCGAACGTCCTAACCCATACCCCTACATCAAGCATTGCAATCTGTTCTTACAGACTTCACGGTTTGAAGGTAAATCCATTGTCGTGGATGAAGCCAAGATTCTCAACAAACCTATCATCGCGACAAATTATCCTACGGTAAAGGACAATATACAGGATGGCCAAAACGGAATAATTTGCGAGATAAGCCCAGAAGCCATCGCCAATGCGATTATCTCTTTGAATCAAGACGAAAGCAAGCAACGACATATCATTTCCCATCTTAAAAAGTATTGTAATGGGAATGAGGATGAAGTTGAGAAATATATAAAGCTATTTTGCAGAACACATAATCAAAAAGTATTATCCATATAATAGATTTGCCATATGCCTAAGAATTTAATTGTAATCACAAAACTTTTCCCTTATAACTTTACAGAGGCCTTTTTAGAATCAGAAACTCCTTTTCTACAAGAAAAGTTCAAAAATATAATCTTTATGCCATTATTGAAAGGCAGCATAAGACCTAATTTCTCAAGCCTATCTGTTGATGATTCATACAACACATTATATGTAAAGAAAGCCATAATGTTTATACGAACCTTGTTTTCTTTTGACTTGTATAAATCACTATTCTTCCACCGAAGAACACTGTTCAAAAAAAATATGCTCATAGCCTGCATTAAACAACAAATACATATGCAGATAATTAAATTTATAATCAAAAACAACCCATCCAACTTTACAGAAGATACTATCGTCTATAGCTATTGGTTTAATGCCCCTGTATATGCCTTTCTAAAATTACGTAAAAAATATAGAATGAAATACCGGGTTGTATGTAGAGCACACCGGTGGGACGTATATGATGAAAATGGAGATATGCCATATAGAAGATATTGTATAGAACATATAGACAAAATATTCCCCATCTCACAAGATGCATGTGATTTTCTCACAAAAAAGTATGGATATAAGGATAAGTATATATTATCCCGTTTAGGTGTTCAAAAACAGAATGTAACTACAAAAGAATCTCCACCATTTAACTTCCAAGTATTGACGGTTTCCCAACTTATTCAAAGAAAACGTGTTGATTTGGTACTAAGTGCCCTAAGCGAATTTGCATCAAAGAATAAAGACGTAAATGTTCGGTGGACGCATTTCGGCACAGGAGATATGGAAAAAGATTTAAAGATGAAAGCTTCATCAATAAATATTCCCAACATGAGAACAACATTCATGGGTTATGTACCCAATGTAGAAATAATGCAATTCATGGAAGAATCCAATGTAGATGTCTTCATAAATCTAAGTACATCAGAAGGAGTTCCAGTATCTATCATGGAAGCACAATCTTATGGTATTCCCGTAATAGCCACCAATGTCGGAGGAACAGGAGAAATCATCGATAAAGATAACGGTATATTATTGTCGCCATGCCCCACACTCGAAGATGTTGTCTCTGCTTTGGAAAAAGTATATCAATCTGACTTCAATAGAGACATAATTAAAAATCACTGGAACAAATTATCAAATGCCCAGATTAATTTCAAACATTTTGTAGACATATTGTCAAACATACAATAATGAATAAAACATTTTATTCCGCCTACACCTGCAAAAACAATCTTGGAGATTTAATAATCAACAAGATGCAGATTGAAGAATATTCCAAATATGGGGAGGTATATGTAGATTTTACGGGAATGCCTGATAATTTTAAAAACATTCTCTTAAATCAAAACAACCCTAATATAAAAGACTTTACCGCCACGTATGGACAGTCGTATAGAGGAAAACATTTTATACAAGTTATCAAATTGTTAAAAAAAGAAGGATTTACTCATTTTACAAAAAGTCCCGGACCTTATGCCGTGCTGTCATTGCCCCTAAAGAAACTGACCATAAGGCTAATTGGAGCATTAGGATATATGACAGCAAATCACTTAGGGCTGAAAGTATTTGCATTTGGCATTGACTTGGACTATACAAGCAATCAACCCAAATGGCTTAGGCTGCTCAATGTGAAATATTTCTCCTTATATAATTCTTTAGGGCTACGCTCACTAAAGAATTATGAAGAATGTAAAAATGACCTAAACAACACGAGATACGTACCTGATATGGCCATTCTTTATAATCCCCAACCATACACAAATATAAACAGAAGACGAATAGCACTCTCATTCAGGTACGTAGCAGAAACAGAGATTCTTTTGAAAGAATTAAAAGAAATATTACCAATATTTTTTTCGAAAGGGTACGCTGTGGACATTATATTCCAAGTCGAAGAAGACAGATTATTTGCCAAAGTATTAGCAAAGAGTCTTAAAGAATACAATCTGAATGTTTTATCTCAATGTATTTGGTATGATAATTTGGATACTTACTCTAAATATGACTATGTATTTAGTAATCGTTTACATGTATTATTACTAGCTGCCAAATATGGGGCAATACCATTGGCATTGATAAGCAAGGATTTAAAAGAAAAAAAGATATCAAATATTTTTAATAGTATATCCTTAGGTTATTTGATGAAACATATAGGCTTTACGAATAAAGAACAATGGATAGAATTATTATCAAATAGAGAGGCAATTAAACATGAAGTGAATAATGCACTTGAATACCAAAAGCAAATATGCATAAAAAGTATAAAAGAATTCTATCAACAAGTATAGGGAAATATGGGAAAACATGCACCAATTATAATCTTCGCATTCAACCGCTTGGAAACATTAAAACGTTGTGTGGCTTCGCTTCAAAAAAATACAGAAGCAAAAGATAGCGACTTGTTCGTTTTTGTAGATGGAGTAAGGCCAAATATACAAGGAGAACAAGAAAAGATAAAGTCTGTGAGAGAATATGTAAAGACTATTACAGGTTTTCGTTCCTTACATTATGATTTCGCGAAAGAGAACCAAGGGTTGGGAAATTCTATCATCCATGGAGTATCTACAGTCATCAACCAATACGACACAGCTATTATAATTGAAGATGATCTTGTACTCGCACCGAATTTCCTCGCTTTTATGAACGAAGGACTTCAACGGTATAAGGATGAACAGAAAATTTTCTCTATCTGTGGTTATTCCAATAAAGTGAAAGTACCAAAGGGGTACGCTTACGATACCTATTTTTGTACTCGCAGTAGTTCGTGGGGCTGGGCTACATGGGCAGACCGTTGGAACAGCGTTAATTGGGATTTGAAAGATTTTGGCTCATACCGTCAAAAAGCAAAGGAATTTAACCGTTGGGGAGGTTCTGATTGTTGGAAAATGCTTCATGATTGGCATAATGGAAAAAACAAGTCATGGGCTATCCGCTTTTGTTTCGCACAATTCCTACAAGACAAACTTTCGCTGTTCCCTATCATAAGCAAAATAAACAATGAGGGTTTTGACGGTGAAGGTACGAATTGCAAACGATATAGCCGGTTTAATTTTGTTTTCGACACCACCGGTTCAAAAGTATTCTCATACCCCATAATGATAGAACAAAACCCAACCATCACCCACTCCGTTTTGGCTTATAGCAGCATATTTATTAGGATTTGGAGTAGAATAATGTATTTAATTTCATAAACAAACATCAAAATATCTATTTATGTTAAAAATATTACTTGCTGTTCCAAAAACGATTTGGTTCAACTTTCGTTATCTTCCATTCATACAGGCAATACATTTACCAATTTGGATTGCGCCAAATTGCAAAATAAAAGTAAAAAAAATAAAATGTACGACATATAAATTTGCAGCAATTAGAATAGGATTCCATGAGGTTCCAATAATGGAGCCGAAAAGTAAGACCGTCGTGAATGGATATGGTTCTATTATATTTAAAGGAACTGCACATATTGGAAAAGGAACTAAAATCCATGTACAGGATGGTGCAACCCTAACTCTCGGGGATAATTTCTCCATTTCCGCATCGTCACAGATTAATTGTTATAAATCAATATCCTTTGGACGAGACATCCAATTTTCATGGGATTGCCTTGTGATGGATTCCGACACTCACAATATCTATGATGAAAGAGGCAAACGTGTAAATGATGACAGAGAAATTGTTTTTGGCAATAAAATTTGGATTGGTTGCCGCTGTACAATATTAAAAGGCTCCATAATCCCCAACGGATGCGTCATTGGCGCATGCAGTTGCGTCTCGGGTAAAAACTTTGAAGAAAATAGCATAATAGCCGGAGTTCCGGCTAAAAGCTTAAAAAAAATAGGCTCTTGGAAATTGTAAATGGACTAAAAATGTTTAAAATCCTTTTCATCCTTCATCTTCCACCACCTGTACATGGAGCATCCATGATGGGGAAATATCTACATGACAGCAAATTAATAAACGAAACTTTTGAATGCAAGTATATAAACCTTACTACAGCCAAATCGTTACAAGATATTGGAAAGAATAGTATAAACAAGCTTTGGACGTTCATTCGTTTATTAACCAAAATTATCAAAAACACAATTACATTCAAGCCACAACTTGTATACGTGACACCTAATGCTTGTGGAGGAGCCTTTTACAAAGATTTTATAGTCGTACAGTTATTAAAATTGTTCAGACATAAAGTTATAACACATTACCATAACAAAGGAGTGTCTACACGACAAGACCATTGGCTTGACAATCTGCTTTACAAGTATTTCTTCAAAGAAATAAAAGTGATATTGCTAAGTAAGAACCTGTATAAGGACGTGTGTAAATACGTAGATTTCAAGGACGTGTTTATCTGCCCCAACGGCATACCCGAAACATTAATGAAAGAAATGCCTACAGAGCGGCACAACAATGAAATCCATTTACTATTCCTCTCAAACCTATTAATCAGCAAGGGTATCCTGTTACTTCTCGATGCCTGTAAGATTCTGAAAGAAAAAGGTTTTTCTTTTACATGCGATTTCATTGGGGGAGAAACAACCGAAATAGATGCATGGAGTTTCAACGAGAATGTACGGAAACGGGGATTGGATAAGATTGCTTCATATAGAGGGAAAAAATATGGAAAAAACAAAAGCCAATTTTTCAAAAATGCAGACATATTCGTATTCCCCACATCATATCCCAACGAATGTTTTCCCCTCGTGCTACTCGAAGCAATGGAGTATTCCCTACCATGTATTAGCACCAATGAGGGTGGGATAGCCAATATTATTGAAGATGGAAAGACGGGATATATCATTCCTCAAAATGATGCAACGGCATTAGCTGAAAAAATTGAATACCTGATATTACACCATGAAGAACGTAATGCCATGGGCGAACGAGGACGGGAAAAATTCAAGAGAGAATTTGTACTCGAACGGTTCGAAAAAAGAATGAAAGACATTATAAATAACGCTATAAACCGACCTTAAAACAGCTTCTCCAAACAAATGTTAAAACTAAAAACACTAAGCATCCTTGAAAGCAAGGAGGCTCTTTCAGTGTTGCCTGAAGGCAAACTTCTAATAAACACCATCAACGCGCATTCTTACAACACAGCCTTGAAAGACAAGGTATTTGCCGAGGCACTGATGAAAGGCGACGTGCTGATTCCCGATGGGGCAAGCATCGTAAAGGCATGCAGATGGCTCAAGGCAAAATCGCGGCCAGAAGAAAGGATTGCCGGATGGGATTTGTTCGTGTTCGAAATGAACAAACTGAACAGCAAGGGCGGGAAATGTTTCTTCATGGGAAGCAGCCCGAAAGTGCTGAACCTGATAAAAGAAAGGGCCGCTGTGGATTATCCCAACATCACGGTGGAAATGTATTCTCCTCCTTACAAGCCGGAGTTCAGCAAGGAGGATAACCGCGCTATCATTGAGGTCATCAACCGTGCGAACCCAGATTTGCTTTGGATAGGGATGACGGCTCCCAAGCAAGAAAAATGGACTTATACTCATTGGCATGAACTGGACATTCATTGCCATGCGGGAACTATCGGTGCCGTATTCGACTTCTTTGCCGGTACTTACCAACGTGCCCCCGAATGGTGGCAAGAGCATTCGTTGGAATGGCTTTACCGCCTGATAAAAGAACCACGCCGCATGTGGCGCAGATATATTATAGGTAATCCCCTTTTCCTTTGGAACATAGCAAAAGAGAAAATGGCATAAAAAACACAAAACATATTGCTTTGCCGCAAAGATTTTCTACCTTTGCAAAAACAGGTTGCAATATTTAAAATCGATGAGTTATGGCTAACTATATCCGTTTTGACTGGGCTATGAAACGCTTATTGCGCAACAAGGCCAATTTTAGCGTGCTTGAAGGATTACTCACCACTCTGTTGGGCGAGAATATCACCATCCGCGACCTCTTGGAAAGCGAAAGTAATCAGGAAGAGGAGTTCGACAAATACAACCGGGTGGACATGCTTGCGGTGAACTCCCGTGGCGAACTGATTCTCATCGAAGTGCAAAACAACAATGAATATGCCTATTTCCAACGCATGTTGTTCGGAACTTCCAAATTGGTAACGCAGTATATCAACCGTGGAGAAAGTTACGAAAAGGTACGCAAGGTGTACAGCGTGAATATCGTTTATTTCTCTTTGGGGCATGGCAAGGACTTTGTCTATCACGGAAAAACTGAATTCCGTGGCATCCACGAAAATGACTTACTGGAGTTGACTCCGTTCCAACGCCAAACTTTCAATGTGGACGAAGTAAGCCAACTCTACCCCGAATATTATATCTTGAAAGTGAACGATTTCAACAAAGTGACCAAAACGCCGTTGGAAGAATGGATATATTATTTGAATACGGGAAATATCTCGGATACGGCGCATGCACCGGGATTGGCAGAGGTTCGTGAGAGATTGAAAGTGGACAACATGACACAAGGTGAACGGGATGCTTACTACCGGCATCTGGACAACATCGTGATTCTGCGCGACAACATTTACACAGAGCGAGCCGAAGGACGTGCAGAAGGACGTGCAGAAGGCAGAGCGGAAGGCATAAACATCGGCGAACAAAACAAGGCTTTTGAAATTGCGCGAAAATTGAAACAGAAAGGTTATACAATAGTTGAAATTACCGAGTTAACCGGATTGTCGCCTGACGATATAGCTTCTGCCTAACGGCAATACTTTCGGCCTGTTTTCCAACTAATAATCATCAACTCATTAAATACTTTAAAAACCGGACCTGATTTTTAAAGTATTTCCCTAAAAAGAAACCGCCAACCAGGCGGCTTCTTTATAATTCCATTATTCTTTTTATTTCGCTTTCATTTCCCATGTTCAAGAACAAATTGGGAAAAGAACTTTCGTTAAGAGACTATCAAAAAAACATCAAGCGACGTGTCTTCGATGCGTGGCGCAACCATGCCTGTGTCATGGTACAGATGCCGACAGGTACGGGGAAAACCCATCTGTTGGCATCCGTCATTTATGATCTCTTGAGCGCGGAACCGGAACAGTGCGTCTGGATTATCGCCCACCGGCGTGAATTGGTAGAGCAAATAGAAAACACCGTCGCACGATATGGTATCCGTAAGGAGGACGGCCAGGTAAGGGCGATGTCTATCCAATGGTTGTCATGCCACTGGAATGACATCCACAATGCACCGGCACTGATTGTCATCGACGAAGCCCATCATGCCTTGGCTGAAAGCTATAAGGAACTTTGGGCGCGATACCCCCATGCCAAGAAATTGGGCATGACAGCCACACCGTGCCGACTGAACCGCAAAGGATTCACGGACTTGTTCGATACGCTGGTCACTTCAGACAGTATTGCCGACTTCATCAGCGAGGGGTGGCTTTCAGTTTTCGACTATGCTTCCATCAAACCGGACAGCGACGACCAAAAGCTGATTGACAGCCTGAGTAAGCGAAGTTGGGACGGAGACTTTCAAATCAAGGAGATGAATGCCGTACTCAACAAAAGGCCGACTATCGAAAGGTTGTACGAGAGTGTCAGGCATTATGCCGACGGAAAGAAAGGCATCGTCTATGCCATCAGCATCGGACATGCCCGAAACATCGCTTCTTACTACAGCGAGCGTGGAATGAATGCCGTGGCGATAGACAGCAAGACACCTGCTTTGCGAAGAAAACAATTCGTGGAAGATTTCAAACAGGGGCGGATACAGATACTGGTCAATGTGGATGTATTCAGCGAAGGGTTCGATTGTCCGGACATCGAGTTCGTACAAATGGCACGCCCCACCCTTTCGTTGGCCAAATACCTACAGCAAGTAGGACGTGGATTGAGGAAGAGCAAGGGTAAAGAATATTGTATGCTGATAGACAATGTGGGACTCTACCGCATGTTCGGTCTGCCCATTGCAAACCGTGACTGGCAGGCCATGTTCGAAGGACGATTAGCAGGCAAGGGTCATACCCATGACATCGAAACAGGATACTATTGTGCTGCAGGAAACTTAACGGCAAATGATACCATACGCCCCAATGATACTCTTGAACTAGTAATGACCCACGACCAGCTTCCGGATTATTTGACCTGTGTAAAAGACAGCTTGGAGAATCGCCCTAATCATGAGACTCTGAATGCTTTTAAAGACAGGACAAGCGGTTTGTACGGACTGAAACACGGAAATAAAATAACAGCTCTCCCACAGTATGTTTCGGTATTCGACACAGATGACGGTTTTGCTGCCGTACGTTTCAAAAACTGGTCTGTGGGTATCGTAAACGAAACCGGCGAAATAAAGATGCAGTTGGGACGTTTCAAGAAACTGAAGTTTCTGAAGGACAAGCTCCTCGCTGTTACAGACAACAGAGGCAAAATGTCCTATATCGATCTGAGGAGCGGAAAGTCATACAAGCAAAGACCTAAGGTGCAAATTTTCGGAAAAGTGCAGATGCTGGAGGTTGACGGTATCTGCTACAGCCGGACGAAGATTTTGTACAAGAAAGAATCGAATATGAGCCTGCAACAGGTGTGCCAACACGGTTTCTGCCTGAGATTTTATGATTTTCTTACTATACCCCAATGCAGGCAAGTAGACAAGGAAGATGACACATCGGAGTATGACAGTGTATGCCTGCTTGCTGACGATTACGAAACCTATTATCATTTTTGCGGAATGTTGCCAGACGGTAGTATAATCGTTGAGGACTATGAAGGTAAATATTATCTCGTCAAAGAAGGAGAAGGCAAGCAATACATCGCACACGAAAAGCCCCAAACGGAAGAAGAAAACTTTGATGTGGTTATACCTCGCCTGAAAGCCGAGGCAACCCAACGCGCCTCTCAACGGAAAAACATAGAAAAACAGGAAAAAATCCAACGACGTAAAGAACGATTAAACAGGATTCAACATGCAGAACCTTTCAAATCAGGACTGAAATGGGGATTGAAACAAGGAGACAAGGTAATTGTCCCACCGGTTTATCGTAACCTTCAAACGCCGGTAGGCAACTACTGTGCCTTTGAAGGTAATCCTCGCCAATGGGGCGTCATCATGCTGGATGGCAAAGTCGTGGTTGAAGCACGATATATAAACGTGGAGATAAAAGAAAACGGTACGGCCCGCCTGACCATCATACCGGGAAAAACGAAAACAGTGAAATTACAATAAAATGGTTAAGGAACAGCAGGAAACAGATTGCGGTTCAGGCATTCTCCCCTACACAAGATTCTTACAGAAAGAGCCTTCATCTTTCAGGGTGCACAACAAGCGACTGTCATACGGCGTATTATAAACTAAAGGATAAAAAGCCCATCTTTCAGCGCCCTTTCATGGCGGAAAGCGGTAAAAAGTTCTCAGCCAAGCGTTTTTTCAATCTCAAGCGAACGATTTTTCAATCTCAGCCAAACGTTTTTCCATTCTCAGCCGAACGAAATGAAGCCAAGCTGAAAGATGCCCGAAACATCCTTCAGGACGTAACATATACGTAATGAAAGACTTACCATAGCACCTGAAAGATGAAGACTATTTTTAAAACTCTTGGAGAAACGTAAGGAGGGAGGAGAAGGAGAATCTATGCAAATAGTTATTTTAAGGCTATTCCATTCTATTTCCCAAGCACTATATTCGTATTGATATTGAGTTTTCTGCTAATATCACGAGACACTTTCAAAGTAGGCTCGCAATGGCCTGTCAAGTAGTCGCTGACACGTGAAAGACTTACTCCGAGAATTTAACTTAATTAATACCCATTTCATACATACGAAGTTTCATCACATCTACCAATGAAGGAGTCTTTATCGGATAATGTTCATCTTCATATTCCGATACAAGTTTAGACAATAAATCTAATTCTATCAGGTTCTTGTCTGTCAATGGTACATTGTCGTCAGTCAATGGCAGAAGTTCTTCAATTCTTTCCATTGCTGCCTTATAAGTTGTTTCGTTCTGAATCCTTACCATACGCCCATACGTTTTTGCATCTATCAAATTATATTTCGTGCAAAATCTGTGCAAATGCCCGTAAAAATAAAAAAGACACTCAAGAGTGGAAGCCTCTCAAATGCCTTATATCTAAGCTTTTACGCTTGGTAGCGGGACCCGGGATTGAACCGGGGACCTCATGATTATGAAACGCCGCTAAAGCATTAACTCCCAGCTTCTTATATCTTCCTCTCGTTGCTTAAATACTTCTTTTACAAGGGCAAAGATAATATTTCTTTTTCATCCGTAATCATGCCATTTCTTCTATTTTCCGGTGATTTGTGCAATTTTCGTGCAAATGGGGATTTCGGACTGCAATTTACGCTCAGATTCCCAATACTATATTTGCATCAATATTGAGTTTCCGGCTCATTTCACGAGCTACTTTAAGGGTAGGCTCACAACGTCCCGTAAGATAGTCACTGACGCGTGAGGGGCTTACTCCAAGAAGCTCTGAAAGTTTTATTTGATTCAAGCCCATTTCATACATACGGAGTTTTATCACATCTACCAAAGACGGTGATTTTATCGGATAGTGCTCATCTTCATAATCCGCAACAAGTTCAGACAATAAATCCAATTCTATCAGATTCTTGTCATTCAAAGGTGTGTTGTCATCAACCAATGGCAGAAGTTCTTCTATCCTCTCCATTGCCGCTTTATAAGCTGTTTCATTCTGAATCTTTGCCATACGTCTATATATTTTTTGCATCTATCAAATCATATTCAGCATGAGTACCGATAAAACGGATTAGTACGGTTTTTATCGTAAACTTAATAACTACGATTAACCGATAATTGTTTCCTCTGATATTGAATACATAATGCTGGTTACCCACATTATCCACGCTGTTAAACATCTGTTTCATATCGGCAAAACACGTCCATTCCGCTTTCTTCACCTTCTGATACCAGTCTTCAAGTGCAGTTTCCGAATCGGGATGTCCGCTATAATATTCAATAATCTTGCTTCTTGCTATGATTCTCATGCCTTTTGTTGTTTATGCAAAAGTAAGTCTTTTGTTTTGAAATACAAAATAAAATATTGTTTTTCGGGATTTATTTATTCAATAGTACTTTAAAATATTTCCAAAACAGTAATGCAAACGTTGTCTGAAAAAGCCTGTAAATGCCTTTTGAAAGCCCTGTTTAACTTATAATCCCGTTGTAAAATGGATATATTACTGGTAAACAATTCCGTTTACAAGTAATTTAAAAATCCATGATTAAAATCATTAAAAACGGTGTTGTCGTATCTATTATACTTGACACTCGCACCATTAATAAAGAAGGTACTTATCCGGTAAAAATCAAAGTGTATTATCAAGGCAAGCCAAAGTATTATTCTGTCGGCCTCTGTTTGGCTTCAAAAGAAGAACTTGAAGAAGCGCTTGAAGGTAAATCCAAAGAATGTCGGGAAATTCAGGAAGAAATTGGAAAAGAACTTAGCCGTATTCTTAAGAATGTAGAATATCTGGCAGAACGTGGAACATTTTCTTTTGACCGTCTTAATACGCGGCTTGGAAAAAATATCGGTGGGACTATTAATGAAATGCTTGAAGCTAAGATTAAGGAACTGGGTGAAAATAACAAATTTGGCTCCAAAACCTTTTATCAAAGTACACTCTCGCTGATTAAACGGTATAAAAAGAATGATGTACCAATCCGTGATATTACAGCCGAGTGGTTGCGTGACTTTGAAAAATTCTGTTTGAAAACTGTGAATCAAACAACATTAGCTATCAATATGAGGAATATTCGTGCCATTATGAATATTGCCAAGTCTGCCGGGATGATTAGGGAGGCCGATTATCCTTTCGGAAGAGATAAATATCAAATTAAGGAAGGTTCAGGCAGAAAAAAAGCACTCAACAAAAAACAACTCAAAGCTATCGCCAATTATTCAGACGGTAACGAATTTACGGAGTTTTATCGTGACTTGTGGCTATTCATCTATTTCTGCAACGGTATCAATGTTGCCGATTTGATAAACCTTAAATTCTCCGATATTCAAAACGGGGAAATTTCATTTATCCGTCAAAAAACTAAAGACCGAACTCGTGACTCAAAACGGATTTATGCACCGATAACCCCGGAAATGCAATCCATTATCGATAAGTGGGGAAACAATCCAAGAAAGAGTACTTATATATTTCCCTTTATGAAAGCCGGCGATGATGCTTGGGAGCATGAGAAGAAAAAGAAAAACCTCACCAAGCATATAAATGACAGGATGAAAGTTATCGGTGAGAAGTTGAATATAGGCAAGATTACGACATACGTTGCCCGGCACACTTATGCGACCGTATTGCGAAACGAAGGTGTTCCGGTAGCTATTATATCTCCCATGCTGGGACATACGAGCATAACCACTACCGAGATATATCTTGCTGATTTGGAGTCTGAAAATAGAGCCCGAAATGCCCATTTATTGAGCTTTTAATGTCCGTATTTCTCCTAATTGGGGTGAGCTAAGCATATAGCCCGATTCTCTTGTTTAGTGGGGAATCGGGCTTTCTTTATACTAAATTACCGGTGCGAAGGCTTAAATCAGGTTAAGAATATGGTTAAAATTCCTTATCATTTTATATTCCGGCAAAAAAGTGGATATATGTATTAACCGAAAATTCAATGATTCGGAAAATTATTAATGTCAAAATAAATAAAGCTATGACACGTAAGAAGAGAACC